>Ga0315899_10000156_pt1 | contig 84339 bp, 89 predicted proteins | sample LakEriMetagenome_2_FD_203518 | JGI IMG/M metagenome (GOLD analysis project Ga0315899, IMG submission 203518) | Freshwater fungal communities from buoy surface, Lake Erie, Ohio, United States - Buoy 4 MA112 | ecosystem: Environmental > Aquatic > Freshwater > Lake | place: USA: Lake Erie, Ohio... | reverse complement strand
GCGGCCGTAAGCTATCTTAGCCAGCTGTTTCCGATTGTCGGTACGCACGGCGTATCCGCCGCCATCACCATAGCCATCGTCTGGGCATTCACGCTAATCAACATCCGCGGAACCAAATTGGCAGGGCAAGTGCAGATTGTTTGGACCATTGCAAAGTTGCTCCCCCTCGCCGCAGTCATTGGCCTTGCAGCTTATGTGCTGGCAACGCAAGGCACAGGGCTTGTTCGCACTTTTGATACGGCAGATATCTCTACAGCAAGCATTTCGACGGCCACCATATTGACCTTATGGGCGATGCTTGGCCTTGAACTCGCAACCGTGCCAGCTGATAAAGTGCAAGACCCCGAACGCACCATCAACCGGGCCACCTTGTTTGGAACGGCCGGTGCTGGTGGCATATATATCTTGGTCTGCTCGGCAGTTGTCCTGATGCTGCCCGCCGCGATCACCAGCGCGTCAGCCGCGCCATTTGCCGATTTCGTGAATATCTATGCCGGCACCAATGCCGGCACGGCGATCGCCGCGATTGGCGCAATCAGTGCGCTTGGTGCATTAAACGGGTGGATCATGTGCCAAGCCGAACTGCCGGCCGCCCTGGCACGCGATGGTCTGTTCCCGGAATTCATGGGCAAAGCCGCAGCAAATGGCACGCCGCGCAATGCCCATGTATTCTCCACCAGTCTATTGACCCTCGTCATCCTGATGAACAGCAGCCGGTCCATGGCATCGATGTTTGAATTCCTGATAGTGCTCACCACCGCCATCGTGCTCGTCATGTATTTCGGCTGTGCGGCGGCGGCATTCCGGCTTATCCAGACAGGGGCATTGAAAGTCGGCGCAGGATTTAAGATCATTCTGTTCCTTGCGGCGTTATATTCCTGCTGGACGATTTATGGCGCAGGCACCGAAGCATTGATCTGGGGCGTTGCGTTATTGCTCATCGGCCTTCCGGTTTTCTGGCTTTTACGCCTTGCAAGGGGTTCCAAACCCTCAACGTGACGCCTACATGCAAAACATATAAGTTTTGCAGGAAAACCGATGAGCTATACCACTGACTTGGGTCTTTATATTGACGGTAGTTGGCGCACGGGCGAAGGCCGCGATTGCCATAATGTAATCAACCCCGCGACAGGAGAGACGCTGGCGGCATTACCGCTAGCAACTGCAGTCGACCTTGACGAGGCTCTTGCTGCAACGGCAAAGGGATTTGCGCATTGGCGTACTGTGGACGTCAACGCCCGCGCGGCAATCTTGCGCAAGGTTGCTGATCACATTCGCGAACGCGCTGACGTAATTGCCGTTCTGCTGACCACTGAGCAAGGCAAGCCGCTTGCCGAAGCCCGCACCGAGGTGCTTTCCTGCGCCGCGCAGTTCGACTATTTCGCCGAGGAAGCCAAGCGCAGCTATGGCCGTGTTCTTGTCCGACCAACGGGACAGCGCGCGTTGGTTTTGAAGCAGCCGGTTGGCCCGGTGGCAGCGTTCTCGCCCTGGAACTTCCCCGTAAATCTGATGTGTAAAAAAATGGCGGCTGCGCTTGCGGCGGGATGTTCAATCATCGCAAAGCCGCCCGAAGAAACGCCCGCAAGCACCAGCGCGATCATGCAGTGCGTCATTGATGGCGGCGTCCCCGGTAATGTCGCGCAGCTCGTCTACGGCGTGCCGGACATGGTCAGCCGCCACCTGATTGCCTCTCCCATCATTCGCAAAGTCAGCTTCACTGGCTCCGTCCCCGTTGGCAAGCATTTGCTCAAGCTTGCAGCCGATGGTGTAAAGCGCACTACAATGGAATTGGGTGGACATGCGCCCGTGCTCATTTTCGATGATTGCGACCTGGAAAAGGCAATCACGTTGTCCGCAACGACCAAGTTCCGGAACGCAGGCCAAGTGTGCATTTCGCCCACCCGCTTTTATGTGCAAGAAGGCGTATATGACCGCTTTGTAGCTGGCTTTGCTGAACTTACGAAAAAGGTCCAAGTTGGTAATGGTCTCGATGCAGGCACGGTCATGGGGCCGCTGGCCAATGGACGTCGGCCAAAGGCAATTGCGGCACTGGTGGACGATGCAACCTCGAAAGGCGCGAAGCTGCTGACCGGCGGGGCACGCGGGGACCAAGGCTTTTTCTTCGCACCGACGGTATTGTCTGACGTGCCGATGTCAGCAAAAGTCATGGACGACGAGCCTTTTGGTCCGGTAGCTTTGATGCGGCCATTCAAGACCTTTGATGAAGCCATCGCGCAAGCCAACCGCCTGCCCTTCGGCCTTGCGGCTTATGCTTTCACGGAGAATGCGCGGCAGGCAAACCTTGTTGCCGATGCGCTGGACACAGGCATGGTTGGCCTCAACAGTTTCGTTATTTCGATGCCCGACGCGCCATTTGGCGGGGTGAAGGAATCGGGTTTTGGCAGCGAAGGCGGCCCCGAAGGTCTCGACAGCTATCATGTTACCAAAGCAGTTCACCAATATTGATAAAGCGCCAACTGTATCTGTCCGCGGGACTGCTGGCGGTAGCGCTCGGCACGATAGGCATTTTCCTACCTTTGCTGCCGACCGTCCCGTTTATGATATTGGCCGCATTTTGTTTCGCACGCAGCAGCCCGGCGCTTGAGGCGCGATTGATGGCTCATCCGCGATTCGGGCACCATTTGGTTGCGTGGCGGGAAAAGGGCGTGATTAGTACACGGGCAAAATGGTCGGCGACCATGGCCTTTGGCGTAAGCATAGCCATTTCATTTGCCGCGATGGCAATGCCTTTGTCGCTGATTCCCTTGGGCGTCGCCGTAATCTGTCTCAGCTGGATTTGGCGTAAGCCTGAAAACTAGGCTTCAATGGCGGCATCGCGCACGATGGCAGTCCCTGCCGCGCGCTGCTTCTTAAGATCCGCTTTTAATTTGGCTGGGTCTCGCGCGAATACAAATCCGAAGCTGACGCCGCCTTCCTTGCCGATCGTGGCGTGGTGCAGCTTGTGCGCCTGCACCAAACGTTTTGCATAGCCCCGGCGCGGGACATATTTAAAATAGCGTTGATGCACGAGGCCATCGTGCACTACGGTGTAGACGATGCCGTAAAACATGACGCCCAAGCCGATCCATGTTGCAGGCGCCCACGCGTTGTCGCCCAGTATAAGAGGGCTGCCTATCATGAACAATGATATGCTCGTCACTGCACCGACAATGCCGTAAAGATCGTTCTTTTCCAGTGCGTTGTTATGCGGTTCGTGATGGTCACGGTGCCATCCCCAACCCCATCCATGCATGATGTATTTATGGCTGGACCACGCGACCCACTCCATAACGAATACCGTTGCAAGCACGATAAGGATGATGCTGATTATGCTCATGGAACACCTAATAGACGTAAAGTTTGCATCTTTGAAGTGCAAGCAGCGACGCCTCACTTGATTTCGCTGCAATCGCTTCTATGTCATTTTACTATGCCAACTTCGCAAACACTTTATGAAAAAATCTGGAACGCCCATGTCGTGGAACAACGGGATGACGGGACGTGCCTGATTTTCATCGACCGCCATCTTGTCCACGAAGTCACCAGCCCGCAAGCCTTTGAAGGCCTTCGCGTTGCTGGACGGCGCGTGCGGCGACCCGATCTTACGCTTGCCGTGCCCGATCACAATCTACCCACTACCGCGCGTTTGGACAGCGATGGCCAGCATGTGCCGATCGCCGATCCCGAAAGCGCGCAGCAATTGGAAGCGTTGGAACGCAACGCGCCGGAGTTTGGCATTGCCTATATCAACGCTACCGACATTAAGCAGGGCATCGTCCATGTTGTCGGACCAGAACAAGGTTTCTCGCTGCCCGGTACTACGATTGTATGCGGCGACAGCCATACTGCCTGCCACGGCGGCCTTGGGGCTTTGGCCTTTGGCATAGGCACATCCGAGGTCGAGCATGTACTTGCAACCCAAACGCTTCAACTGACGCGATCAAAGTCGATGGAAGTCCGCGTCGAAGGTGAACTTGGGCCGGGCGTATCCGCCAAAGACGTTGTGCTCCACATCACGGGCGTATTGGGCGCATCGGGCGGAACCGGCCATGTTATCGAATATACAGGCGCTGTTATTCGCGCGCTCAGCATTGAGGGTCGGTTGACCATTTCCAACATGGCGATTGAACATGGCGCGCGCGCTGGTCTCGTAGCGCCTGACGACACCACTTTTGCTTATCTCAAGGGCCGTCCGATGGCGCCAAAGGGAGCGCAGTGGGACGCAGCGGTTGCTTACTGGCGTTCACTCGCTACCGATACTGGGGCAGTCTATGACAAGGTCGTGACGATAAACGCCGCGGACATTGCGCCAAGCGTTACATGGGGTACAAGCCCTGAAGACGTATTGCCCATTACCGGCATCGTTCCCGACCCATCCACCTTCGCCGATCCGTCGAAGCAAGAAGCCGCCAAGAAATCCCTAGCATATATGGGGCTGACGCCTGGCACGGCTATGACAGATATTGAAGTGCAGAATGTCTTCATTGGCAGTTGCACCAACAGCCGGATTGAAGATCTGCGCGCCGCTGCTGCTATACTGAAGGGCCGTAAAAAGGCAGCTAATGTCAAATGGGCAATTGTCGTTCCGGGTAGCGGCCTTGTGAAGCATCAGGCCGAGGCCGAGGGGCTTCACCGCATATTTATCGACGCGGGCCTTGAATGGCGCGAACCGGGCTGCTCGGCATGCCTGGGTATGAACCCAGACAAGGTACCTGCCGGAGAGCGTTGCGCGTCCACCAGCAACCGCAATTTCGTCGGGCGGCAAGGACCAGGTGCGCGCACGCATTTGGTAAGTCCTGCAATGGCCGCCGCGGCAGCGGTGACAGGAAAGCTCACCGATGTCCGCGAATTGATGAACTAAAATATAGCAAGGCGTTGAAGCATGGGAGTGGCCTCTGCGCAAAAATAAGCTATTTTCTTTACTTGGCACAGACGCCAAAGCTAAGGTTAAACCATCAAGGAACAGCTATATGACCAATAAAAATTCCAATGGCGACACATGGTCAACCACAGCCAAGGTTGGCGCGGCGGTTGGCTCCGCAGCCTTAGTAGCTGCGTTGTTATATGCAGGGCGGCGCAGTCTGACGCAGAAGAAGGGCAAGCTTGAACCCTTGTCCCCTGAACCCGATGCCGCACCAATAAACCAGAACCCGCCAAAAACCGAAACGGACTGATCGTATGAAGCCCATAAGCAGCGTCATTGGCAGAGCCTATCCGCTCGGGCTGAAAAATATCGATACCGACATAATCATTCCTGCAGCTTGGTTGAAAACTATTAGCCGGTCGGGCCTTGGCAAAGGCGCGTTCCAATCCTTGCGCGAAGTGCCTGGTAACGTCTTTGACGATCCGGCTTATGCAGACGCACCAATATTGATTGCTGGCGACAATTTCGGATGCGGGTCAAGCCGCGAGCATGCCGCTTGGGCAATGGCTGACCTGGGCATCTCGGCGGTTATAGCGCCCAGTTTTTCCGACATATTTTCGGGCAACGCGTTCAAGAATGGATTGCTCGCAATCGTGCTGCCGCAGGACGCTATCGATCGGCTGATGGAAGTCGCGCAGACGGATAGCATTCATATCGATCTGGAGACGCAGACGGTGACAACGCCATTCCAAGATCGGTTCGCATTTGAAATTGACCCGTTCCGCAAGCATTGCCTGATAAACGGGGTCGACGAGATTGGGTTGACGCTGAAAAGCAGCGACGCGATCTCTACATACGAGACAAAAATATCGGCAAGCCAGCCTTGGCTGACGCCCAACATAGCCTAGGAGAGAGAAATGCGCGCTTTGTTATCGACCGCGAGCGGTGGCCCTGAAACACTTGTCATGGGCGAATTGCCAAAACCCGTTGCTGGCCCCGGCCAAGTCGTTGTTGCGGTGAAGGCATGCTCAATCAACTTCCCCGACACCCTAATGATTGTCGACCTATACCAGTTCAAGCCCGAACGCCCCTTTGCGCCGGGCGGCGAAATCGCTGGCGTGGTCGAAGCCATTGGTGATGGCGTCAGCGGCTTTGCCGTTGGCGATCGCGTGATTGGCCTGTGTGGTAATGGCGGGCTGACTGAAAAGGTCGCGATTGCGGCATTCAACTGCTTCAAAATGCCCGACGCTATGTCGTTTGACGATGGCGCGGCCTTGCTCATGACCTATGGCACGTCCATCCATGCACTCAAGGACCGCGGCCATATGAAAACGGGGGACAATGTCCTTGTTCTCGGCGGTGCTGGCGGCATCGGCATTTCGGCGATTGAGCTTGCGAAGGCTTATGGTGGCCGCGTGGTTGCGGGCGTATCGAGCGAGGCCAAAGCCGCCATCGCACGTGAGGCAGGCGCGGATGAAGTTGTCGTCTACCCGCATCAGCCGTTCGATAAGGATCAATCCAAGGCCGTCGCTGAACTGTTCAAGGCGGCCGCTGGCAGGGACGGTTTCAACATCATCTACGACACTGTCGGCGGCGACTATAGCGAACCTGCGGTCCGTTCGATTGCATGGGAAGGCAAGTTTCTTGTGGTCGGTTTTCCGGCCGGCATCGCGAAATTGCCGTTAAACCTGACTTTGCTGAAAAGCTGTGACGTTTGTGGTGTATTCTGGGGTGCTTTCGCCGCACGCACGCCGCAGAAGAACCACGCGAACATATCCGAATTGTTTGACCTTTACGCTTCAGGCAAAATCAAGCCGCGCATTTCGGAAACATTTGAACTGGCAAATGCTGGCACAGCGATTGCGCGGCTTGGCGAACGAGCAGCAGTTGGGAAACTGGTGGTTCATATTTGATATCAATTGCCTTGTTGATAGCACGCACACGCATTATCTTGGATATTCAGCAGTTAGGAACGGCAACATGACGACTTTCGATAAACGCGAAAACGCCTTCGAAGAAAGGTTTGCACATGATGCGGAGCTTCAGTTCAAAATCACTGCGCGCAGGAATAAACTGGTTGGCCAATGGGCCGCAGAAAAAATGGGCCTGACCCCTGAAGAAACAACTGCCTACGCGACTTCCGTGGTTCAGGCCGATTTCGAAGAATCGGGTGTGGAAGATGTTGTGCGCAAGCTGCTTGGCGATTTGACATCGGCTGGCGTTGATGTCGATGACGCAACAATTCGTGCAGCGCTTGAAGATAAAATGGTCGAAGCGCGCCGCCAGTTTATCGAGCCCGCCTAATGGCAATGCAGGCCGAAGAGATAGAGGGCATGATCAAAGCCGCCCTGCCCGACGCCCAGGTAGAAATTACCGACCTTGCAGGTGACGGCAACCATTATGCCGCGCGCGTAGTCAGCGAGAGTTTTCGCGGGCTTCCACGGGTGAAGCAGCATAAGGCGGTTTATGACGCGCTGGGCGGCCGCATGGGCGGCGTTTTGCATGCCTTGCAACTAACAACCGCCATTCCTTAAATTTTTGGAGTATTACAGATGAGTGTTCACGAACGGATCGAAGAGATCGTCAAAGGCAATAATGTCGTCCTGTTTATGAAGGGCAGTCCGTTATTTCCGCAATGCGGCTTCTCCAGCAAGGCGATCGCCATTCTCGACCATCTGAATGTCGCTTATGAAAGCGTAGATGTGTTGCAAGACATGGAAATCCGCGCCGGCATCAAGGATTACAGCGACTGGCCAACCATCCCGCAGCTTTACGTCAAAGGCGAATTTCTGGGCGGGTCAGACATCATGATGGAAATGTACGACGCGGGCGAACTGCAGGAATTGGTTGAAACCGAAGGCTTGGCAAAGCCGGCATAAGTTCACGATGTTTAGAGCTTCATGGGGCGGATTGGCGCGCCACATGACCGCTGGTCCTTTATCTGGCTGACACGTTGTCCGCCTCAGCACGCCGGATGTTGGGAATTAGCAAATGCAACCAACCCAAAGCGAGCAGATAAGACGCCGCCGCAAAGATAAACAGGGGCGTAAAACCAAGCCCGGCCGCCAGAGCCGCGCCAGTCACCAGCTGGATCAGCGCGCCGCCTAAATTACCCATGAACGCACCAAAAGCGGTCACGCGTCCAACTTTGCCACGTGGCACGACATCGGTGATGATCGAGAAAATAGACAGCGAAAAGCCCTGATGGCCGGCCATCACCATGCCCATCATGATCGCCACTGGCCAGAATGAATCAAGCGTGAGGACGAACGGCAAAGGCGCGACGATTGCGGCAGAGCCAAACATGATCGTCTTGCGCACGCGGTTGACGCTCCATCCGGACTCCAACAGCCGCGTCGATAGGCAGCCGGCAAACAACGCGCCCGCCCCCGACCCGAAAAACGCAATCGCCAGCGGAATAGCTAGCTCGCTCGTCGTCAGTCCAAATTCCTTGCGATAGAAATCTGGCAACCAAAAGTTGATAAGCCACCAAGTCGCATCAGAAAGCGCCTTGGCGATAACAATCGCCCAAGTGCGCCGTTCCATCAATATCCGTCCATAAGGCGCGCCCTCATCGACAAAATCGCGATTAGCGGCCTCCACTTTATCTTCAAACTTTACGCCGCGCGCGAACCACAGCCAAAGCGCCAATGTTACAAAGCCGCCAATACCGCCAAAGATAAGAGCGCCGCGCCATCCCCAAATCGCGGCGATGACCGGAATGAAGAATGGCATGATGATCGTGCCGAGCCCTGCAATAGCGGTACCAACGCCGAACGCGAACGAGCGCTTATCGGGCGGGAACAGCGTGGCCACGGTCTTAATAGTTAGTGGCGTCTGCACCGCCTCAGTTGCGCCAAGACCAACGCGCGCGGAGACGACATGCCACCCGGCAATTGCCCAGCCATGCGCCATCGCGGCAAGGCTCCACGTCGTCACGCCGGCAACCATTGAACGCAGCACACCAATTCTGTCGACAAGCCATCCCGTGAACAGGAATGAAAGCGCGGCTGCAACCTGCGTTACAAACGCCAGATTGGCGAAATCGGTATCGGTCCAACCAAGATTCGCCGAAATGTCAGGCTTTAGGATCGCTATCACAGGCCGATCCATTGCATTGAAAATTCCAGCTACACAAAGCAGCCCAAATAGGATCCAGCGCAGCGTTGGCGTGATTGGCTTCATTTCGCTTCACCCCAGTGCATCGCTCTCTCCGCTTGGCCTATAGCTCATCCTGCTTTATGCTGGAACTCCCCACACATATGCCTATAGATGGCTATATGACACCGCAAGACATAAACGCGAATTACATCGCTGACCTCTATGGCGAAACCTATCTTGCCGATGATAATCCGGCACTACGCAAGCGGTTGGTGCTCGGTGCGCTGTTTCCTGGCTTTGCGGTAGTAGCGATCGCTTCGGTCGCGGCAACCTGGTTCTCCGAACATTACGGAATGCCAGTCATTTTGGCGGGTTTGCTGCTTGGCTTAGCTCTCAATTTTGTTTCAGCCGAGCAAAAGGTACATCCCGGACTCGATTTCTGCGGAACTGTTTGCCTACGCTGGGGCATCGTCCTTTTGGGTACGCAAGTCACCGCAATGCAAATTGGAGGTCTTGGAGCGTTGGCCTTTTTGGGGCTAATTGGCATTATGTCATTGGTGATGGGCGCCGGGTTGTTGGGCGCTCGCTTAAGCGGGCAAAGCAATTACGCTGGTTGGCTAGCAGGCGGCGCAACGGCGATCTGTGGAGCGTCGGCAGCATTGGCGATTTACGCAGTTATAGGCCGCGAACGCCTCAACCAAACGCAGTTTACGCTCACCTTGGTGGGCGTTGCGTTGGCAAGCGCAGTTGCGATGTCTTTCTACCCGATCATTGCGGCGCAACTCGCTTTCACGGATAAGCAAGCCGGCTTCCTGATGGGAGCGGCGGTACATGACGTAGCTCAGGCACTTGGCGGCGGTTACAGCTTCTCGCAATCAGCGGGTGAAACCGCAACCATCGTCAAATTGTCGCGCGTAGCTTTGCTCGCGCCCGCCGTTGCGCTTATCGGGCTTGCTATCGGGTCAAGCGACGGTCGCCCCAGAAGCCTTGCGTCGCGGTTGAAGCTGCCTTGGTTCATTCTCGCATTCTTTGCCACCGTCGCGATCAACTCTGCCGTGGCGGCTCCAGCCTGGGTGGCGCAATATGGTCTGATCGCCTCTAAGGCTATGTTATTATTTGCTGTTACGGCCACTGCGATGCGGTCTCGACTTGATTTGCTGCTGAGTCAGGGTACGAAGGCGCTGTTTCCCGTCATACTGGCCACATTAACGGCCTTTTTGGCGTCAGCAGCATTCGCATGGGCCTTTTTATGAGCGAACAGATTTATGACCTGGCGGTAATTGGCGGCGGCATTAATGGCGCCGGTATTGCACGTGACGCCGCTGGCAGGGGCGCGCACGTTATCCTGCTTGAGCGCGGAGACCTTGCGCGGGGCACTTCATCGGCATCAACGAAACTTATCCATGGCGGGCTTCGCTATCTTGAGCATTATGAATTTGCGCTGGTGCGGGAATCGTTGATTGAGCGCGAGCGGCTTTGGACCATTGCGCCCCATATCATCTGGCCGCTTCGGTTCATCCTGCCGCATCAAAAAGGTATTCGTCCTGCGTGGCTCGTGCGCCTTGGCCTGTTCCTTTATGACCACATCGGTGGCCGCAAGCTGCTGCCGGCAACGCGCACCGTCAATTTGAAAAACGCGCCAGCAGGCAAGCCACTGCGTCCAGAATTTGTAAAGGCGTTTGAATATTCGGACTGCTGGGTGGACGATGCACGGCTCGTCGTTCTGAATGCGATGGATGCTGGCGAGCATGGTGCGGACATCCGCACCCTATCCGAAGTAACCCATCTGGAACGGCGCGATGGGCTTTGGCATATAGAAATTTCCGGACAAGCACCCGTGCGGGCCCGCGCGGTCGCGAACGCAGCAGGACCGGCGGTTCTGGACTTGCTCGCGCGCACGACAGGGCATGACCGCAAAACCGGCGAAACCATCCGTCTGGTGAGAGGATCGCACATCGTCGTGCGCAAGATGTTTGATACGCCGCAGGCTTATTTCTGCCAAAATTCCGATGGTCGCATTTTCTTCGCCATCCCTTATGAGGATGACTTCACCCTGATTGGCACCACTGATGCCGACCATAAAGGTTCGCTCGACGATATTCACGCCACGCCAGAGGAAATCGATTATATCTGCCAATCGGCGGGGGCGTATTTCAGGCAGCCTATAACTGCCGCTGACGTCATTTATAGCTTTGCTGGCGTCCGGCCCTTGGTCGATGACGGCTCTGGCAAGCCCGAAACTGCCTCACGCGGCTATCATTTCGAACTGGATGTTGGCGAAGGGGATATCGCCCCGATATTGTCCGTCTTTGGTGGCAAAATCACCACGTACCGCCATTTGGCAGAGAGCGCGGTGGATAAACTTGCGGTGCATTTACCTGTCCTAAAAGGCCAAAGTTGGACACTGCGTGAGCCACTGCCTGGGGGCAATTTTCCAATAAATGGCGCAGCAGACCTTGCAGCCACACTTGAGCGCGATTTCGGGTTTTTACCGCCATCACTCGTGCACCGTTGGGTGCGCAGCTATGGGACCAGAACACGAACGATGTTATCAAATGCAACATTGCTTTCGGATTTGGGCACGGACTTCGGACATGATTTATATGCGGCCGAGGTTGATTATTTGATCGATCATGAATGGGCGCAATCCGCAGACGATATTTTATGGCGCCGCAGCAAGCTCGGCCTGCGCTTCTCTAATGCTGCGGCGCAAAAGCTTGAAAAATATGTGAAAGTGAGACTGCAGCGCCGCCACATCTAGGCGGAAGGCGTTCTTCTGCAACCCGGCCCACTTCAAGTATACCCGAGAATTTACGCACTGCGCATTCATCCTGTGGCGAAAGCTGCAGTCAATGGCCTAGCAAAGGCAGCTTCCGCGATATTGAATCCTTTATGGCTTGATTTAAGCGATCAAAAGGACCATCTGCCCCTAATCGGAGTGAATTTATCTGATTGGGATACGCAAGATGCGTTTGTCGAATATGGCCGATTATGCAGTGGTGATCATGAGCGCAGCTTCGCGCCATTGCGGCTCTGCGCGCGTATCGGCAACCGACCTTGCCGCCGAAACCGGTCTGGCCCTTCCCACCGCACAAAAGCTTGTCAGCATTCTTACGAAGGCCGGCCTGCTGCGTTCGGCGCGCGGTACAGGCGGTGGAATCATGCTTGCCCGTCCCGCTGCCGCTATTAGCGTTGCCGACATTATTGAGGCGGTCGAAGGTCCAATTGCCCTGACGATATGCTGCGATGCCCACAAGCAATCTTTGGGGCAGCATTGCGTAAAAGAAGGCAATTGTAGCGTTCAAGCGCACTGGCCAGTCGTAAACACTGCGGTGCGCGGCGCGCTGGCACAAATCAATTTGGCGGGATTAACGCGATGAGCGATGAGTTGGATATGAGAGATAAGGCCGCGTGGGACGCTGCTGAAAAGGTCGCTGATTACGAGCATGGCTGGTCATCGGACATTGAAACCGACTTCGCGCCCAAGGGGCTGACCGAAGATACCGTTCGCTTCATTTCCGCCAAGAAAAATGAGCCTGAATGGATGCTCGAATGGCGGTTGAAGGCGTTTGCATCGTGGAAAACGATGACGCCGCCTGATTGGGCAAAGCTCAACGTGCCCCCCATCGATTACCAGGATGCATATTATTACGCCGAACCAAAGGCCAAGCCAAAGCTTGGCTCGCTGGACGAGGTAGACCCCGAAATTTTGCGTATTTATGAGAAGCTGGGCATCCCGATTGCAGAGCAAGAAGTGCTGGCTGGCGTCGAGGGCGCGCGCCGCGTGGCTGTGGACGCCGTGTTCGACAGTGTTTCGGTCGCCACCACCTTTCGCGCAGAACTTGAACGTGCTGGCGTGATTTTCCGCAGCATATCGGAGGCGATTAAGGAATATCCGGAGTTGGTGAAGAAATGGCTCGGCAAGATTGTGCCGATGCACGACAATTATTTCGCGACCTTGAACTGCGCGGTCTTCTCCGACGGGACATTCGTCTACATCCCCGAAGGCGTGCGTTGCCCGATGGAGCTCAGCACTTATTTCCGGATTAACGCCGAAAACACCGGCCAGTTTGAACGCACGTTGATTATCGCCGACAAGGGCAGCTATGTCAGCTATCTCGAAGGCTGCACCGCGCCAATGCGCGACGAAAACCAATTGCACGCCGCCGTCGTTGAACTCGTCGTGCTGGACGATGCGGAGATCAAATATTCGACGGTGCAAAACTGGTACCCCGGCGACGCCGAGGGCAAGGGCGGCATCTACAATTTCGTCACGAAGCGGGCGTTGTGCCAGGGCCGCAACAGCAAGGTGAGCTGGACGCAAGTCGAAACCGGAAGCGCAGTGACGTGGAAATATCCTAGCTGCGTCCTCAACGGCGAAAACAGCGTTGGAGAGTTTTACTCGGTTGCCGTCACCAACAATTATCAGCAAGCCGACACCGGCACCAAGATGATCCACAATGGCAAGGGCAGCCGCTCGACCATCGTCAGCAAGGGTATCAGCGCGGGCCACAGCAACAACACCTATCGCGGGTTGGTTCGCGTGGCACCCAATGCCGAAGGCGTGCGCAACTTCACCCAGTGCGATTCTTTGCTGCTTGGGTCCTTAAGCGGCGCACACACCGTCCCCTATATCGAAGTGCGCAACCCAAGCGCGCAGATCGAACATGAGGCGACGACGAGCAAGATTTCGGACGACCAGATGTTCTACGCGATGGCCCGCGGCCTAAACGCCGAAGAAGCGGTCGCATTGATCGTCAACGGTTTTGCCAAGGAAGTGCTGCAGCAACTGCCGATGGAATTCGCGGTTGAGGCGCAGAAATTGTTGGGCATTTCGCTCGAAGGGTCCGTCGGATGACCCTTTATCCCGCGACGTCCGCACACAGTCTTTACGGAATTAATTGATAATGCTTCAAATAACGAACCTCCACGCCAATGTTGGCGAAAAGCCTATTCTCAAGGGCCTCACGCTCTCCCTCAACGCGGGCGAGATCCATGCGATTATGGGACCCAATGGCGCTGGAAAATCGACGCTGGGATATGTGCTGTCTGGTCGGCCAGGCTATGAAGTAACCGAGGGTTCAGTGACCTTCCACGGGAACGACCTCCTCGACCTTGAACCGCATGAGCGCGCCGCCGCTGGCTTGTTTTTGGGTTTTCAGTATCCAGTCGAAATACCGGGCGTGTCGAACGTCCAGTTCCTGCGCGAAGCATTGAACGCGCAGCGCAAGAACCGAGGCGAAGCGCCTTTATCGGGCGCTGAGTTCCTCAAGGTTGCGCGCGAACAGGCGGGCGCACTCGGTATGGATATGGACATGCTCAAGCGTCCGGTAAATGTGGGTTTTTCCGGCGGCGAGAAGAAGCGCAACGAAATGGTGCAAATGGGCATCATCAACCCCGCGCTCGCGATTCTTGATGAGACCGACAGCGGCCTCGACATTGACGCGCTTCGGACGGTTGGCGACGGCATAAACCGCATCATGCGCAAGCCTGATAAGGCCGTGTTGCTGATAACGCATTATCAGCGGCTACTTGATTATGTGAAGCCCGACTTCGTCCACGTCCTTGATAATGGCCGCATCACGCGGACCGGCGGCGCGGAACTGGCGCTGGAGCTGGAACGTGACGGGTATAAGGAATTGGCTGCTTGAATCGGAGTGCGCCCACACGGCACGACGAGGCATGGCGCTATAGCGACATTTCCGCTGTAGAGGCCGCGTGGCCATTGGCTGCGCCTGAAAGCATCATTGTGCCTGCAGGCGGCCACTTCGCGCGTACGATCTTGCAGGACACTGGATCCATCCACCAACTTGATATTGCCATCGGCAAAGGTGCAACTACCGCAATCCATGTGCTCAACATCGGTGGCGATTATGGCCGCGTTGAATTGAATATCACGTTGCATGAGGGCGCGGATTTCAAACTGGGCGCAGTGCAAATTGGCGGCGGCACCCAAAATCTCGAAATTGTTACCACCGTCACGCATGCCGAGCCCAAAGCGACGTCGTCGCAGATCGTGCGCTCGGTCCTCGCTGGCACCGCGACCGGAACCTATCTGGGCAAGGTCGCCGTCGCGCGCGATGCGCAGCTGACCGACAGCGTGCAGTCGGTGAAGGCCATGCTGCTTGACCGCAGCGCGACCGCCAACGCCAAACCCGAGCTCGAAATTTACGCCGACGACGTCAAATGTGCGCATGGCTGCGCAATTGGCGAGCTGGATGCGATGGGGCTGTTTTATCTGCAAGCACGTGGCATTGCGCCTGCGGATGCAAAGAAGCTGATGTTGCAAGCCTTTGTCGCTGGCGTTTTTGAGGACGCTGCGGATGAGGAGATGCTCACTGACGCCGCGTTGAAGAAATTGGGCGAATTGGTGTGAACGGGATCAAAAACCAGTTTCCAGGTTTAGCCAACAACTGGCATTATCTCGACACCGCTGCAACGGCGCAAAAGCCGCAGGTCGTGCTCGATGCGATGATGCGTGCAGGCGGAGTGGATTACGCAACCGTTCATCGCGGTGTGTATGCGCGGTCGGCGAATATGACTGTGGCATTTGAGGCGGCGCGGGATCGCGTTGCCCGCTTTATGGGTGCAGCTTCGTCCAATGAAATCGTTTTCGTGCGTGGTGCCACAGAGGGCATTAACTTGGTTGCGCAAAGTTGGGGCCCCGCGAACATAAAAGCGGGCGATCGCATCATGCTGAGCCAGTTGGAGCATCACAGCAATATCGTGCCGTGGCAAATGCTCGCCGAAAAGGTTGGCGCGCATATCGATGTTTGCCCGTTGACCGCAGACGGCCAAGTCGGCCTTGACTGGCTAGAGACGCATTTGACGCCCGCGCACAAGATGGTCGCGTTGGCGCATGTGTCGAACGTGCTTGGATCAGTGCTCGACGCTAGGCGCGCAGCAGATGCCGCGCATGCGGTTGGTGCAAAATTCTTGCTCGACGGCTGTCAGGCGGCACCGCGGATGCATTTGAACATGGCTGACCTCGCCTGTGATTTCTATGTCATGTCCGGACATAAATTATACGGCCCGACCGGTATTGGCGTGCTGTGGGCGCATGCCGATATGCTTGAAGCGATGCCTCCATGGCAAGGCGGCGGCGCGATGATTGACCGGGTTACATTTGAAAAGACGATCTACGCCCCTGCGCCTTCGCGGTTTGAGGCGGGTACGCCGATGATCATCGAGGTGATCGGCCTGCATACTGCCATCGACTTCATCGACAGCTTTGGCCCGGACGCGATTTTCGCGCACGAAAGCGCGCTTGCCGCGCAGGCGCGGGACGCCTTGCGTTCGATTAACGCGATCACTTTATACGGCCCTGAGCAATCGGCGGGGATTGTCTCCTTCTCGATGGAGGGCGTGCATCCGCATGACATCGGCACGATATTGGACGAAGAAGATGTCGCCATTCGCGCTGGCCACCATTGCGCGCAGCCGCTGATGGACCATTTGGGCGTACCCGCGACTGCGCGGGCAAGCTTTGGGATTTACAATGATGAAGATGATGTCGCGGCGCTGGTCCGCGGCCTCGAACGGGTGAAGAGGATTTTTGGATGAACGAGAACATCCGCATAGAAGAAGTAGACAGCGTGGAAAAGCCGCCGAAAGCCCGCGTTGGGAACGCACCGGAAACCCCCGAGCGCCAGAAGGACTATCTGGAGGGCTTTCTTGCGCAAAAGCCTGCCGTGTCCGCGCCAAGCGAGCCTGATGGCGATTTGTACGAGGCGGTAATCGCAGCGCTGAAGGAAATCTATGATCCGGAAATTCCGGTAAATATTTACGACCTTGGCCTGATTTACAATGTCGAGATCAATGATGGCCATGCGGTCGTTTCGATGACGTTGACCACGCCGAATTGTCCGGTTGCAGAATCGATGCCTGGCGAAGTTGAAATGCGCGTTGGCGCAGTTCCTGGCATTGGCGATGCCGAAGTGAACCTGGTCTGGGAGCCCGCATGGAGCCCAGCCAATATGACTGATGAAGCCCGTTTGGAGCTTGGAATGCTATGACCGATGTTAAAACACGCGCACGCCCTGCTGCTGTTGTCCTGACGCCCGCATCCGAAGCGCGGATTGCGGAACTAATGTCACAGGCACCCGAAGGCGCGATTGGCGTAAAACTCTCCACCCCGCGCCGTGGATGTTCCGGGCTCGCTTACTCGGTCGATTATGTAACTGCGGCAGTGGCGTTCGACGAGAAGATCGAGACGCCCGGCGGCGTGCTATACATCGACGGCGGTTCGGTTCTTTATCTCGTTGGCTCAATTATGGATTGGGTCGAGGATGAATTTGCCGCTGGCTTTGTGTTTACGAACCCGAATGCCACCGGAAGCTGTGGCTGCGGCGAGAGCTTTACGGTTTAGAAATCGAATTGCAGCCGGAAGGCAACGCCCACATCATCTGGCGCAGCGTCGAAATGGCCCGGCTCTTTCCGCCAGAACAGGTTTGACGAGAAATACCCGCCGTACATTGGCACGCCCCATACAAGCTCGCTGGCGATCTCCTGCCCCTTTGGTGCAAGCGAAAACTGGCGGACGCCGAATGTTGTGCCAAGCGTTGCATAATCATAAGCAACAGGCACGTTAAGTGCGAGCCCGCCGCGCGTGACGCGCAAGGGTTGCGCAATCCGGAACGCTAGACGGTCATTGCTCGCCAAGATATTACTGCCCGACACATCCATTGAGAAGGCGTTGCTATGCAGCACGCTTTGGCCTGTCAACGATCCGCCCGCATTGGCATAGGTCCAACCCTGCCGCCAGCTTGCGCTAAGCGACCAGGAGCCGAACAGTTTAACATCACCCCTGCCATCGACAAACACGCTGCGCGCGCCATTATGGCCGATAAAGTTGGCGAACCGAGCGCCTAGAATGGTCTCGTCTTCACGGATCCAATTTGTACCCACGGCCAATTTGGCTGGGCCAATCGGGCGATCTACGCCAAGCCCAACTGACGCATAAGGGTAGCGTTTTTGCGTGGTGCGGAAAAACATGGCGGCGCCGCGTTCAAACATCTGTGTCGCGCCGGTTTCGACATTCCCTGTCAGGCCGAAGCTACCAAGCTGATGGCGCATCGCGAAAGATTGATCTGGCGTCCTTTCGAGCCCCCCCTCCATGCGTGCATCTGTCGCGGTCAGGAAAGCGCCGCCAGACATGCCTTGCAAGGCCGCAACCTGTCCAGCGGCTGCTTGGCGAATGCCAAGGCTAAACCGCGTATCGCGCGCGATGGTGGCACTGATGCGGCCGGCTAATATACGCGCCTGGTTCTGCTGCCCATGGGACAGAGCCAGCGGCGCAAGCTCGGCACTGCCGCCATTGCGCGCGCTAATCGAGAAGGCGAGTTCAGTTGCTCCCCGCGACAGGCTGACCGAACGTCCTTGATCAACCAAAACAGGCGTAAGTCGCAGGCGTGGGGCGCTTGTGTGTATGCCTTCAGTAATGTTGATATCATAGGCGCGGCCATAGCTGTCGAGCACCACCGCCGGTAAAGGCCTATTGGATAAAGCAACATCCCCCATAGGTACCGACGTCGTGCCACCATTTCCACTGAGCGGAACTGCCATATTGGTGCCTGCGAGCGACGTCGTTCCGGCGGGCGCAAAGGCGCGCCCAATATCCAATACGCCACGTCCGTAAATCGCATCGGTGCCGGCAGCACCTTTATCACGCGCTGACGACAACAGTAGACTTACAATCTGTGCCCCCGTGAGATTGGGGAAGGCTTGCGCGAGTAGGGTCGCCGCACCGGAAATCTGTGCCGCGGAGAAAGACGTGCCATTGAAAGTCCGGACAAAAGTCTGACCATTTTCGACGAAACGATAGATCGTGTCGTTCCGATATTCGCAGCAAATACCTTGCCCCAATGCGGACAACACTGAATTTTGCGAAGCACCCGCCTTGTTACTGAAGTTGGATATGACATCATTGTCATCGACGGATGTCGAAATGATAACGAGCCCGTTTCCACTACCCAATAGGGCCTGAGCAAAGGGGCTTGGGTTGTTCGGGTCAAATGCGGGCGCAGCGGCACTGGCCTCATTACCAGCAGATACAACGACAACGATGCCGGCCAAGGTCGCGCGATTTATCGCAGCACGTAGTGTTGTACTCGCACCGCCCGCACCGCCGAGTGAAATGTTTATAACACGCGCGCCATTGTCGACCGCCCGGTTGACCCCTGCTGCAATGGAGGTGTCAAAAAAGGAACATGAAGCCGCATCTTTGTCGGGGGCTGCCGTGGTACAGCTTCCCGCCTGATCCGCCCGAAGCGCTAATATTGTCGCATTGTAGGCGAGGCCATGTACATCGCGATCATCTTTGGCGGCTGCAATGACTCGCGTCACCTCTGTGCCGTGGCCGTCGTCATCGCCAAGTGACCTGCCCGCACCCGTCACGTCGCCCGACTGTGCATGAATGCGGCCAGTGAACTCGTGGCTATTAGGATCAATGCCTGAATCGATCACACCAACGGTTACGCCTCGCCCAGTAGCGCCCGCCTGATAAGCAGTGATCGCACGGTGAAAGCTCGGCCCATCTGACCGGAGATATTCTGTTGTTGTGAAATTCGTTGATGGCGGGGGCGCGACCACAACGGGCGGCGGAGGCGGAGGAGACGGTGGAGGAGCGACCACGACTGGCGGAGGGGGAGGGGGAGGGGGAGGGGGCACAACGGCGGGCGGAGGAGATGGCGGGGGCGCGACTACAGTAGGCAACGGAGTCACAACAACTGGCGGGGGGGGCGGTGTGACTACAACCGGTGGCGGGGGAGAAGGAGGAACGATCGCCGGCGGCGCCGGCGGGGGCGGAGGTGGGGGCAAGTCGGCCGTGGGTGGAACCGGCACGGGGGTCGAATTCACGCCGCCGCCACCGCCGCATGCGGACAGTGCGAGTGCCAAAACAACCGATGTGCCGATTGCTATTTTGCGATCAACCCGCGCTGTAGTCATATCCGTAACATGTTCATGGAAGATAGACCTTCATCAAAAGAATGGCCAATGTAAAAATGATTCTCTCTCGGTAGGCTTAACATGCCCGTTGAGTAACGCAGGGTATGTTGTTAGGCGCCGTCGATGCAAACTCCTTTCGCCCATATCGATACTTGGATCTTCGATCTAGACCTAACCCTATACGGCCCAGAAGCCAACATTATGGCGCAAGTTCGGGACCGGATAGCTTTGTTTGTCGAAAAGCATTTCAATATCGGGTCGGATGAAGCCCACAAAATACGGCACACCTATTGGAAGAAATATGGCACGACGCTTGGGGGGTTGATGGCCGAAAACAAGGTGGAGCCGAATGGCTATCTAGATTTCGTGCATGATGTCGACATGGACCTTCTGCGCCCAGACGCAGATTTGCGTCGTCAGATTACATCGCTACCCGGTCGGAAGATAATCTTTACTAATGCTGACGCGCCATATGCGGAGCGGGTCTTGGCAGCGCGCGGGCTTGATAACCTGTTTGAAGACATCTTCGATATTCACCGGATGCAGCATCTGCCAAAGCCCGCGGCGGCAAGTTATGATAGCCTGTGTGCGCAGCTTGATATTAATCCGGCACGCGCGCTTTTTGTCGAGGATTCAGCGCATAATCTCGTGCCGGCCAAGGTATTGGGCATGACAACAATTTGGGTGAATCACGGCACCGAAGCTGTTAGCAGCGACACAGAACAATATATTGACCAAGAGATTGCCGATCTGAATGACTGGCTTTCCTCCATCCACACAATTGAAGGCACAATATGACCGACCAGCTAGCCACAATCCTTGACGCCGCTTGGGACGCACGCGATGGTGTTTCCAGCGCCACCCAAGGCGAATTACGTGATGCCGTGCAGACCGCCTTGGCGGGATTGGATGATGGATCATTCCGCGTCGCTGAGAAACGCGATGGCACATGGCAGGTGAACCAGTGGCTGAAAAAGGCGGTACTGCTGTCCTTCCGCTTAAACGACAATGTGCTCGTCGATTCCGGCTCTGCAGGTGCGCCGGCTTACGACAAAGTGCCCTCAAAATTCAGCGGTTGGGATGCTGAACGGTTCCGAACAGCAGGTTTTCGTGTTGTGCCGGGCGCTGTGGCCCGCCGCGGTAGCTATGTCGGCAAAAACGTCGTTCTGATGCCAAGCTTCGTCAACATCGGCGCGCGTGTGGATGAGGGGACCATGGTCGATACCTGGGCCACGGTGGGAAGCTGCGCGCAGATCGGCAAGAATGTGCATTTGTCGGGCGGCGTAGGCATTGGCGGCGTGTTGGAGCCGCTTCAGGCGGGGCCAGTCATCATCGAAGACAATTGCTTCATCGGCGCGCGTTCCGAAGTTGTCGAAGGCGTGATTGTCGAGGAAGGCGCAGTGTTATCGATGGGCGTCTTCATCAGCTCAACCAGCAAGATTATTGACCGCACGACGGGCGAAGTCTTCGTCGGCCGCGTGCCTGCGTATTCCGTTGTGGTGCCTGGCTCGATACCCGGCAAAGCGTTGCCCGATGGCAGTCCCGGCCCAAATCTCTCCTGTGCAGTCATCGTCAAGCGCGTCGATGCACAGACCCGCGCAAAGACCGCAATCAACGACCTGTTGAGGGATTAAGTCGGCAGACCGATCCAGAACACGGCAAACAATCTTGCAATTCAGACCGAATCGCTCCATAAAGTCGAGGCGGACCGGGCCCCTCTGACGTTTGCTTCTTCGGAAGAAATGTGATGTCGGCCGCATCGGATGTTTCCGGTGCATTGGTCAGGCGGTCTTCAAACCCCCGAAATACGCTAGGCCGAGCCCGGAGCATCCGATTGAACTTCAACTATGTTCAATGAGGATGATATCATGACTATTACGTCGTTTCGCCTGATGCAATATCACCAGAGGATAGACCGCGAATTGCGCGCGGAGATTGCCCGGCGCTGGCCCGATGGATTCCGGATCCAAAAGCTGAAGCGGCTTAAACTGGCGGTCAAAGACCGACTGCAGAACTACGCACGCGCCATTCGGGCGGACAAGGCGCAGTAACAAAATCTAATTTGTAACTGCTGGCACTGCGATTGGCTGGACTAGGCCGGCGCAGTGCCGGCATTAGCGTACAACAGGGAATTATTTCATGGAATTTTTGATGATGGACTGGCTGGGAACGCCGGTCTGGTTTTGGTTATCGTTTCTCAGCATTGTGGTCGCGTTGACCGCTTTCGACCTTGGCATCCTGCACAAGGAGGACAAGGAAATGGGCATCACCGAGAGCCTGAAGCTCTCTGCTTTCTATATCAGCATTGCGATGCTCTTCGGCCTGTGGGTCTGGTTCCAAAAGGGCGCCGACATGGGCATGAAATATTATACGGGCTTCTTCATCGAAAAGGCGCTGTCGATTGATAACGTCTTTGTCATCAGCCTGATTTTCACCTTTTTCGCGATACCGCGTAAATATCAATATCGTGCTTTGCTTTGGGGAATAATCGCAGTCATCGTTCTGCGCGGCCTCATGATTGCGGCAGGCGCTGCCATTGTGCAGGAATATTATTGGACGCTATATATCTTTGCGGCCTTCCTCATCGGAACGGGCATCAAGATGCTGTTCAGTGGTGACCAAGAAATGGATGTCGCGAAGAACCCGGTCGTCAAATATATCTCGACCCATATGCGCGTGACCAAGGAGCTTCATGACGAGAAGTTCTTCGTGAAGGTTCCGGACGAGAAGACCGGCAAAATGGTGCGTGCAGCCACACCGTTATTCCTCGCTTTGGTGGTCATCAACTTGGCCGACCTTGTGTTTGCCGTGGACTCGGTTCCAGCGATCTTTGCGATCACCACCGATACCTTCATTGTCTACACATCGAACATCATGGCGATTTTAGGCTTGCGTGCCTTGTACTTTGCGCTGGCCGCGATGGTGCATCGTTTCCATTATCTGAAATATGCGCTTGCGCTGGTTTTGGTCTTCATCGGGTCGAAAATATTTGTGTCCGACTTCCTGATGGATGGCGGCAAATTCCCGCCGGTATTGAGCCTTGGCGTGACCTTCGCGCTTATCTTGGGAGGTATTGGATTTTCGCTTTGGAAGACCCGGGGGGAGGTTCAAGCCTCCAATCCCGTTTAGAGTTTAGCCGCATAACCAATAGGAGAAAAATGACATGAACAAGTATGTTTTCGGTGCATGTGTTGTAGCTTCCATCATGGCGGTACCGGCGCAAGCCAAGCCTTCCACGACCCAGAAATGCACGGCGGTGCAACCGGCTGAAATTGAATCACTCTTCACCGATTTCAACAATGCGTGGGCGTCGAAGAACCCCGATATGGTGACGCAGCTGTTCACCAAGGATGCGGTGCTTTTGGCCACCGTTTCCAACACCCCTCGGACGGACCACGCAGGCATCCGGGACTATTTTGTCGGATTTCTAAAACCAAGTCCGGTGGGTACGATCAACAGCAGCACAGTGAAGTTGGGCTGCAACAGCGCAGCGCGGGTGGGCACTTGGACTGTCACCGTGACTGACCCCTCCACAGGCGCCACAACAGACATTAAGGCGCGCTATTCCTTTCTCTACCGTATTGAAGACGGAAAGTGGAAAATCGACCATTTGCACTCGTCCATGATGCCTGAAAAAACCGGCTAACGCCGCTCTTTGGTCGGTGCATTAAAGTCAGATGGTTTGTTGGCAATCCAGTCAACAAACCGTCCGATTTCTGGATGCGCCAAAAGCGCCTCAACAGTTGCAAAACGCTTTTCGAGATCACTGTTGGTAAAGTTGGCATGGATCGTGCGGTGGCAAATCGGATGCACCGGTTGCCGTTCCTTCCCGCCCCGGCTTTTCGGCACGGGATGATGCCATTCGGTCACATTACCCATTGGGCGCGCGCAGAGCCAGCAGCTCAATTCTGGCTCTGCTGAAACTTCGTCCGCTTCATAATGATCGCGAATTTTGCGCGCCATAATGGCTTTTCCTATACTCTGCTTGGCCAGCGATTAGTTTTTGCTTGGCCCAAGCAAATCGAGCACCGCAGCAGTCGTTGCCTCAATCCCCAGCCGTACGGATGATTCCGGATCAATTTTGAACAAAGGCGAATGGTGGCCAGCCACTGAAGGTCCGCCATTCTTTGCGGCAGCGATCCATTCGGGCTTCGTCCCGCCAACAGCGAAATAATAGCCCGGAATGCCATGTTTCTGATCTACGAAGAAGGCGAAGTCTTCGGCGCCCATTGTCGTCTGGCGGAATGGTGTCACCACATCCTTACCCAAGGCATCGGCAATAGCCCCGTTCAAGCGGCGGGCAAGCGCGCCGTCATTGACCGTGACCGGCGTGCTTTCCGTCACTGTAACAATCGGCAACTTGTCTGCAGGCAAGCCATGTGCTGCGCCAATGCCCTTGGCAACGCGCTCAATGGAGGTAATCAGCTGGTCGCGCACCGCCTGATTGTTGGAACGCACCGTTACCTGCAAGTCCGCATATTCTGATATGATATTATGCTTTGTTCCGGCGTGGAAAGCGCCAACGGTAATCACGCCGGGGTCCAATGGTCCCTTTTCGCGGCTGATGGTCGATTGAAGACCTACAACGATCTGCGAGGCAATATAGACCGGGTCGCGGCCCAAATGGGGCGCTGCGCCATGGGTGGCAATGCCGGGAACGCGAATATCAACGCTGTCGGCCGACGAATATTGAATGCCTTCTGACGCGGAGATTTTACCTGTCTCAAGCTCGGCTGCGACATGGAAGGCCAATGCATAATCCGGCTTTGGAAAGCGGGTGTAGAGCCCGTCTGCTATCATCGCCTTTGCGCCGCCGACGCGTTCTTCGGCAGGCTGAACGATGAACAATAATGTCCCCTTCCAACGATCCTTCATCCGCGCCAATTGGCGCGCTGTGCCCACCAATGAGGTGATATGCACATCATGGCCGCACGCGTGCATCACGGGCATTTCAAGACCGTCGACCCCGACCTGTTTCACCGTGGACGCGTTGGCAAGACCGGAGCGTTCCTGCACAGGCAGACCGTCCATGTCCGCGCGGACAAGGACAACTGGACCATCACCGTTTTTCAACATACCGACAACGCCAGTGCCACCGACTTTTTCGGTCACCACCATGCCCGGAACGGCGCGCAGTTCCTGCGCCATCCGCGCAGCGGTCTTAAATTCGCGGAACGACAATTCGGGGTTGCGGTGGAAATGGTCCCATAGGCTCGCCAGCGACTTGTCATAGTCGGCCTTAATCGAGGCTGCGTAATCCGGTTCCGCAGCAGCGGGGGTTGCGGCTATCGCGCTGGCTAAAAGTGCGCCAAAAATTGCTTTCTTAATCATGATATACTTTCCCTTACATCTGCATGCGGTGTTAAAGTACCGCATCGCAGCCTGTGATTCCGATTAATTTTTATTACGCTATCACGGGCACCGATCAAAGCAATGGCCAACTATTGAAAATTCGTCGACCATCGTCACATACCGATAAAATCCGCGCTGTTCGGCGGGGTTGATCCAAAATCCAGCCCTTAGTGAATAGGCTTCGCCCACATGACCGAACCATTGCCGCCCCTCTTTGTCCACTAACCAGTGCACGCCAAGGCCATAAGCCATGAAATAGCCTTTATCATCGTCGCCGTTTTTGCCGTCAAAGGTCCACACGGGGCCGAGCATATTGGCAAAGCTGTTGGGCGACAATAAGGGCGCGCCGTTGCGCAGCAGCAATTGACCAATTTTACCCAAGTCGCGCGCGGAAATACGCAAGCCGCCTTGGGGGCTGAATGCCGAGCCATTCCGGCCGAGCTTATACATTTTATCGACGTCACAACTGCCGTCGCTGGCGGGATACACCGCGCATGGATCAGCGCCCTTCATCGCGGCGTCACGCGCGAGGTCGCCATTGGGCCGCAGCAAGGTCACGGCTTGCGCCCGCCGACCGTCACTGCACCCAGCACCCCAGTTATAGCACGCATCTAGCTCAAGCGGCGTAAGCACCAGTCGCGCCATCAGCCGGTCGAACCGTTCCTGTGTCGCGCTTTCCATGACTGCAGCGATCAGAGGCGAATTGATATTTGCGTAAGAGAAATATGTGCCGGGCGCATGGCCGGCATCCCATGCCTGTGGGTCAACAAGCACCGCCTCCAAGCTGCCATCAAGTGGGACGATATAGTCCACGGCGTCGCGCAGCCCGCTTTGGTGCGACAACAACGCACGCAGCGTTATGGGCACATCCGGAAAGGCCGGATTGCGCACTTTCCAGCCAAGATAGTCACTTATATCGCGGTCAAGGCCAAGCTTGTCCTGCTCTACCAACCGCATAACGGCAATCGCTACCACAAGCTTTGAAATAGACGCAACGCGGGCCGGGTCATCTATCGTGACTGGACGACGCGCAACGCCAGCATCGCCCTCAACCGTCGCAGGGGTAATACTGTCCGCTGTAAAGTTGACCACAACGGTTGCTGGCCTGATGCCGATTACCGCTGGCGCCGCTTTATCTAGACCAAGAGCGGGCGCGCATCCGGAAACCAGCATGGCCGCAGCCGCCGCAGCGGAAAGCCATGTACCGCGCAAACTAATCATGACGCGGGACACGCACCTACATATTTGCCCGTTGCCTTGCCCTTCATTGCTACCGTCCCAACCATAGGCAGGCGGACATCCACCTTGCTGTCGTAAATGAATTCGGTTTCCCCCATGACGCCAGCCAGCGCCATGTCGACGGTGCCCATACCCTCCATGGTGCAGGACAGATTCATATTTACAGTCTGCCCCGATACGTCAAACGCCTTGTAGACGCATTTTTCCGCGCCATTACCGCCGAAGAAATCTGCGCTGGGCTTTTTTGCATCGACTTCGGTGAGGCAGCTCTGGCTTGACGCGCTTTTGGCAACCGCGTCCATGATCTGCTGCTTTTGGGCCTGACGCAAAGTCGGCACATTGATGTCGTCAAAGACAAACTTGGTTTCCCAAAGCCCCGCCTTCATAGGAATGAATGCATCATAGTTAATTTCCGCTGGGCGCTCTTTGCTGTCGATGACGCCATTGCCGTCTTTATCGGCGCTGTTGTCGGCGCATCCGTTAATGAGGAGTAGCGCCATAGATGAACCTATAGCTTTTAAAAAAGCGATATTCATACCGAGCAATCCCCGATACGCTTACGGATGACGTTAACCGTCATCTTGACGGCGGCGCAGCGCTTGTGAGGAAGAACTTGTGCATGAATCACCCTCTCGCTTCTAAATAGATTTCTTCTTGTGTCGCTGCATGTCCCAAAACGCAATATCGATAAACGGCCCAACCGATACGGTTACCTTAAGTTCTCACCTAATAGTCTCCATTTTATGTTCTTTTTCATGACAATTGGTCAAACAAATTGCGGCCATGTTGGAAAGTAAATTTTCAGCGAAGCCAAGCATCTACCGCACAGCCCTTGCCCTTCCGGCACGCAGGGCACATATGCAAAATATGGCCGAGCTTATCATTCGCCGTGGGCTGGAAGAACCGGACACGGTTGGCACCTTCACCCCGCATCGCCCTGAACGCCCGTCCAAATTGGAGGGCGGCAGGCCATTTAGGATTGTGTCCGATTATGCGCCTGCCGGCGACCAGCCAACAGCGATCCGTGAACTGGTTGAAACCGCTTTAACGGGTGAGAAAAATCAGGTCCTTTTGGGCGTCACAGGATCAGGTAAAACCTTTACCGTCGCGCAAGTCATCGAAAAACTGCAGCGCCCTGCGCTTGTCCTAGCGCCCAACAAGATTTTGGCGGCGCAGCTTTACGGCGAATTCAAAAGCTTTTTCCCCGACAATGCAGTAGAATATTTCGTTTCTTATTATGATTATTATCAGCCCGAGGCCTATGTCCCGCGCAGCGATACCTACATCGAAAAAGAATCGAGCGTAAACGAGGCGATTGACCGGATGCGCCATTCGGCGACCCGATCCTTGCTGGAACGTGACGACGTCATCATCGTCGCATCAGTGTCGTGCATTTACGGCATTGGGTCGGTGGAAACCTATTCCGCGATGATATTCGACCTGAAAAAAGGCGAAAGCGTTGATCAGCGCGAGTTGATCCGCAAGCTCGTCGCGCTACAATATAAACGCAACGATATGGCCTTTGCCCGCGGCAATTTCCGCGTGCGTGGCGACAATCTGGAAATCTTCCCGTCGCATTATGAAGACACGGCTTGGCGTGTCAGTTTCTTTGGCGACGAAATTGAAGAGATATCAGAATTCGATCCATTGACGGGCAACACCAGCGCGAAGCTCAACAGTGTGCGCGTTTACGCCAACAGCCATTATGTAACCCCTGGCCCTACAATGAAGCAAGCAAGCGAAGCCATTCGTTTTGAGCTGACCGAGCGGTTGAAGGAGTTGGTGTCAGAGGGCAAACTGCTGGAGGCGCAACGCTTGGAGGAGCGGACGAATTTCGACCTTGAGATGATTGCTGCGACAGGGTCTTGCGCAGGTATCGAGAATTACTCCCGCTTCCTGACTGGCCGCCTGCCCGGCGAGCCCCCGCCAACTCTGTTTGAATATTTGCCCGACAATGCACTTCTGTTCGTCGATGAAAGCCACCAAACGGTGCCGCAAATCGGTGCGATGGCCAAGGGGGACCATCGGCGTAAGCTCACATTGGCAGAATATGGCTTCCGCCTGCCCTCCTGCATCGACAACCGGCCGCTGCGCTTTAACGAATGGGACATTATGCGCCCGCAAACCGTGTGCGTTTCCGCGACACCGGGCGGATGGGAGATGGAGCAATCCGGCGGCGTATTCGCCGAGCAAGTTATTCGCCCTACTGGCCTCATTGATCCACCAGTCGAAATTAAGCCGGTTGAAGATCAGGTGCAGGATTGCATCAACGAATGCCGCAAAACGGCCGAGGCTGGTTTCCGCACGCTTGTCACCACGCTGACCAAACGCATGGCGGAGGATTTGACCGAGTTCATGCACGAGGCCGGGCTTCGGGTGCGGTACATGCACAGCGATGTCGAAACGTTGGAGCGTATTGAACTGATCCGTGACCTTCGACGCGGCGTATATGACGTGCTGGTAGGCATCAACTTGCTGCGTGAGGGTCTCGATATTCCAGAATGTGGGCTGGTAGCGATCTTGGATGCCGACAAGGAGGGGTTTCTGCGCAGCGAAACGTCTTTGATCCAAACCATTGGCCGCGCCGCGCGCAACGTTGAAGGCCGCGTGATCCTATATGCCGACCGCATGACCGGAAGCATGGAGCGCGCAATCCGCGAAACTGACCGTCGCCGCGAAAAGCAGCATGCGTATAATATCGAACATAACATCACCCCGGCAACGATCAAGCGCGACATTCACGATATCGTCGCAGACACCGCCAGCCGAGATTCGGTGCTGGTGGAGATTGATGCCGATGGCGCAAACAACCTCGTCGGCCATAATTTGCGTGCCTATATCGAAGATTTGGAAAAGAAGATGCGCGCGGCTGCGGCCGATCTGGAATTCGAAGAGGCTGGACGGCTACGCGATGAAATCCGTTCGCTAGAGGCAACCGAGCTTGGTCTGCCACACCAGCAACATGTCGCTGCGCCCAAAGGCCGCGCGACCGAAGGCCAACCGGGCACGCGCAAAATGCGTTATGGCAAAACGCAGCGGAAATTTGGGAAGTAAGCTGTATCCTGCGGCGTTAGGTCAGCAGCCGGACAACTGCCGAGATGCCGGCAAGGCCAAGGATGCCCGCAACGCAACTGCGCCACACTGTTGGCGGCACTTTGCCAAAGGATTTAGCGCCAAGCCAATTGCCCAGCAGCACGGATGGAAACAGCAGAAGCGAGAGCGACAACAGCCGTCCGTTCGCCAGTCCAAGCACAAATGCCGAAATCGTGCCTGCAATCGCGGTAGCGAAAAAAACGAGCATCATGGATGCGCGTGCCTCTTTCGGCGGGATCGGCTGGCGCAGGTAAAAAGGCACGACAGGTGGCCCCGGCATCGCGGCAAAACCGGTCAAAATGCCGGCCGCAATGCCCGTCAATGCCGTTTCCTTGGGCCCAGGACGCAGCACGCCGCGTTGCGGCAGAAGCACAAGCAAAAACGCGGCAATTGCGATTACGGCGATCAGGACCCGCGCAACATCTGGCGTAGTCTGCATCAGCAAGACGATACCAAGCGGCGTTGCCAACACGGCAAATGCAGCAATCATGAACGCACTTGGCCTATGCGCATCGGCCAATATAGCCTTAAGCCCAACGGGACCAATGAGGGCCTGAAGCAATATAGCAATGACAACGGCCTCGCCCGGCTTCACAATCAAGCCAAACAAGGGCACCAGTATGATCGCCATGCCAAAGCCGGTTAGCCCGCGAATATAGGCAGCGCCAAAGGTCACTGCCGCCAACAGCAACAATTGCGTTGCCGACATGCCAATTAGATCGTGAATGTTCAGTGCCCCATTGCCGCATGGTCAGCCGCAGTCATCGGCTTTTCTACCTGCATACCCTTTTTGTCGAGCCAAGCCTGCATTTCCTTCATTTCAGCTTCCTGCGCGGCAATGACCTTTTGCGCAAGCGCGCGGACTTCTGGGTCCTTGCCATGTTCAAGCGCAACCTTAGCCATATCGACGGCACCCGCATGATGCGGGATCATGCCTTGCATGAACGCAACGTCCGCGTCGGCATCGATCATGCCCATGCCAGCGTGCATTTTGTCATTAGCCGCCGCATACGCCTTTTGCGCGGCGTTGTAGCTGGCGGTGGCATCTGGCGTCTCAGCTGTTTGTTCCGCCGCTGGTTGCTGGCACGCCGCGAGCAGCAATACAGCAGCGAGCGTTAATCGAATCGTTTTCATCACATTCTCCTTTAAGGGCGCGGATCAGGCTTAGCGAATATCGGGCGGTGTTGCCTCATGCGACAGCATCGCAATCGCCTCTTCAAGCGTCATGATACGCTGGCCGTCGGAACCAAGGCTTCGTATCGCGACTTTGCCTTCTTCGGCTTCACGCATACCGACCACCAACAAATGCGGCACCTTAGCAACGCTATGCTCGCGCACCTTATAATTGATCTTTTCGTTGCGCGTGTCGGCTTCGACGCGAATGCCCGCCGCCTTTAGCTTTGCCGTCACGTCATGCGCATAGCCATCTGCCTCGGACGTGATCGTTGCGACCACGGCTTGGACAGGTGCCAACCAAACGGGGAAGCGGCCAGCATAATGTTCAATCAAGATACCGATGAAGCGTTCATAGCTGCCGAAAATCGCGCGGTGCAACATGACGGGGCGGTGGCGCGCGCCATCTTCGCCGACATAGCTTGCGTCCAAACGCTGAGGCAGCACGCGGTCGGACTGAATCGTGCCCACTTGCCACGTCCGGCCAATCGCGTCGGTTAAATGCCATTCCAGCTTTGGTGCGTAGAAGGCACCTTCGCCGGGCAGTTCTTCCCAACCAAATTCTTCCGTCGCAAGGCCAGCGCGGACCACAGCATCGCGCAGTTCGTTTTCTGCCTTGTCCCAATCGGCGTCCGAACCGAAGCGTTGTTCGGGACGCAAGGCGAGCTTGATCGAATAGGTAAAGCCAAATTCCTTGTAGACACGATCGGCAAGCGCGCAAAATGCCTGCACCTCTTCGACAATCTGGTCTTCGCGGCAGAAGATATGCGCATCATCCTGAGTAAACTGGCGCACGCGCATTAAGCCATGCAACGCTCCATGCGGTTCATTGCGGTGGCAACAACCATTTTCATAAATGCGCAATGGCAGGTCGCGATACGACTTGATCCCCTGACGGAAGATGAGAACATGCGCCGGGCAATTCATGGGCTTCAATGCCATCCAGTCGGCGTCACCCGAAATCACGGGGCCCTCGTCATCGACATTGGGTACTTCGTCAGGAATTACGAACATATTGGCGCGATATTTGCCCCAATGCCCCGATTGCTCCCATTGCCGCGCGTCCATGACTTGCGGCGTTTTAACTTCCTTATAACCCGCATTATCAATGGCGCGGCGCATATAGGATTCCAGCTCACGCCAAATCAGATAGCCATTGGGATGCCAGAATACAGATCCATGCGCCTCTTGCTGCAAATGGAACAGATCCATGTCCTGCCCCAGACGGCGATGGTCGCGCTTTGCGGCTTCTTCCAACCGGACCAAATGCGCATCCAGCTGCTTTTTGTTTAGCCAACCAGTGCCGTAAATGCGACTAAGCTGCGGGTTATTCTGATCACCGCGCCAATAAGCGCCGGCAACGCGTGTCAATTGGAATGCAGCCGGATCAAGCTTTCCCGTCGATGCCAGATGCGGCCCACGGCACATGTCCATCCAGTCATCGCCGGACCAATAAACTGACAATTCTTCGCCCTCAGGCAATTCCGCCGCCCATTCCGCCTTGAAACTTTCGCCCGCATTCTGCCAGGTCGCGATCAGCGTATCACGCGCCATGACTTCACGGCGCAGCGGTTTATCGGCGCGGATGATCACGCGCATTTGCTCTTCAATCGCAGGCAAATCATCCATCGTGAATGGACCGCGCGAGGCGGGCGCCATCACGTCATAATAAAAACCATCATCGGTTGATGGACCAAAAGTGATTTGCGTGCCGGGAAACAGAGTCTGCACTGCTTCGGCAAGGATATGCGCAAAGTCATGGCGCGCCAATTCTAGCGCATCGGCCTCATCACGGTTGGTCACCAAAGCAAGTTGTGCATCAGCCTCAATCGGGCGCATAATATCGCGCAATTCGCCATCAACGCGCGCCGCAATCGCCGCTTTCGCAAGGCCGGGGCCAATCGCGGCAGCAATATCCGCTGAGGTGGTGCCACGTGCAACTTCACGGGCAGAGCCATCGGGAAGGGTGACGCGGATCATCTCGGACATGGGTTTTCTTGCTTTCAACGTCGTTAGGAAACGTCCCTTTGCCAGCCCAAGGGCGAAGTCGCAAGTGTGCAGAAATGGCATCAGGACCAACGATGTCGTCGACTACTTGTAAAGTACGCCAACATAATTGGAAAGGAAACTTGACATCAGACGAATACCCTTGTAAAGGGTGCTTGTCTAAAACATAAGGAGTCTTGTCATGCACCCCCTATTTCGCGACCCCACCTACAATCGTTACCTGAAGCGCTTCATCCCCGCGTCAGTCATTTACGCTGGCGCCATTGTTCTGGCGAGCATGCTCATACCGGATCACGCCAAGGCTTCTCCGCTGACCATTGGCATTGCTTTATTGCCGGGCTTGGCATGCACCGCGATGATATGGGCCATGGCACGACTGCTTGTGGAGATGGAGGATGAGTATCTTCGGTTAATCGAGATCAAAAAGGCTTTGATTGCAACTGGCTTTGCCCTCGGCGTGGCCGCGACATGGGGTCTACTTGAGCTATATACCGATGTACCCAAGCTGCCGGTCTTCCTCATGTTCCCAATTTGGTGTTTTGGACTTGCCGTTGGCCAGCTCTGGCTAAAGGTACGCGACAAGTGAAGAACCGCCTGAAAGTCCTGCGTGCTGAGCGCGATTGGAACCAGCAAGATTTGGCCAATGCGCTGGGCGTATCGCGTCAGTCCGTCAACGCCATTGAAACCGGCAAATACGACCCGTCATTGCCACTGGCGTTCCGGATCGCTGACTTGTTCGCGCTCCCGATCGAAGCGATTTTCCTGCGCGATTAGCCGTCGGTCTTTGCGGTGCGATAGGGCACAAAATCACCAAGGCTGCAGAAACCGCCGGTCATGCCGCTGGTCCGGTCTACCAACCGGATGATGTCGCCTTTGCATTTTTGGCTACCAAATTGTTCGGACACGATGATGTCATTGTCACGCGCCAATCCGCTGCAGGCGGATCGTAAGTTGTTTTGGTACACCAAGCGGCCTGACACTCGATAAAGCAGGATATTGTCGCTAACGCGGATAGTGTTGGTGGCGTTAAAATCGTTGATGCAATTGATAGGCGCGCCGGCGACCTTGCCGTTTAGTTCTTTCATCAAGACTGCGGTCTGCTTCTCGGTCAGCGGCTTCGGCGTGCTGTCCACTTGTCCGCACGCCGCCAATAGTGTCACAGGAAAGGCAAAGAGGGCCAATTTGAGAATGTACATCGATTTTCTCCGGTTCCAACGGCTGCATAGCATAAGTATCGAATGATGAACCTTAGATTATCCAATTAGTATCGCAATATGGCGTTTTTCGCCGGGGGTGACGTGCACGACCGCATTGCCAAGGTCGGCATCCACCGGGCAATCGATCACCGCCATCGCCCGCGCGCCGCCCTCGGTTTCCAGCAGAACCGTCGCCGGACCAAACCCGTCCTTCCCAGCTGCGCGGACAAAGCTCAGCACCCGCGCCTTGCCCTCTGGCGCATCATCAAGCGCGATTGCCGAGGGAACATAGCTCTTCGCCACGTCGCCCGACCACGCGACAGGCGGCTGCGTTGCGGTGTAGATACCCACCGCTTGTTTGGACATCACGCCGCCATTGGCCGTAACCATCGCAGGTTTTGAAGGATCCTGGCGCAAGGCATCCACCATCGCTGTAATGTTATACATAGCAAAGCCATTGCCGGGGCCGCCGAAGAAAGTGAGCCCGCCCGTCAGCGTATAATCGCCAAGTGCCCGCGATGCGTCTTGCATACTGTCGACCGCCGCGAATACGGCGCAGGGAAAGCAGCTATAAATGTCGACTGGGCCAAGGTCTGTGGCCGCAAGCCCCGCTTGATCCAACGCGGCGGGGATCGCAAAATCAAGCGCCGCTGACCGGTGGATGATTGCGCGCTCTGCCAATGGCGGTTCGGCGGCTTCGGCAGTACCGGCTAGCCAGATCCATTTGTCTTGCGGCACGCCCAATGCGCGCGCCGTGCCTGCGCTGGTTAGGATGATTGCACTGCCCAAATCCACCGCGTCCTGCGCCACATGCCAGCGGCGGTAGATGTCAGTCAGCGGATAGTTGGCATTATCATCACCCAATAAAGCTTCGGGCGAACGATAGCCCGGGAATTGCGAATGCGTCCGCGCTTCCGCTTTTGTTGAAAACGCCGACCACAACGCCGCCATTTCCCGCGCGTACACATCGGCGTTTAATCCCAACTCCATCCGCCGCGCATTTTCGATCAGGCTGTAAGCCAGCGGCATGGAAATGATGCCATGGCGGATTTCGGTTCGGCTCAATATCGGGAAGCTGGACAGCCGGTTGTCGAACGATGTGTCAGAAGCAAGGCTCCAGTCCAGGGTCACGCCAGCCTTGCGCGCGCGTTTAGCGGTTCCTGTGGCTTCTGCCGCAACAAGCACTGCCATATCGCAAGCCCCCCGCCTGATATCGCCGGCCAGTTCGTTCGCCATGGCTTGCGGGCTTTGTCCGCCAACATCTGCGTAGATTAGCCGCGCTGCGCTGATTCCACCCGCCGCGCCAAATGCTTCAGGCGCATTATCCGGCGATCCTGTGCCAAGGCTCAGGCCGCTGTCCTCAAAGGTGCGGATCGCCGCGATGGTGTCGATGGCGGCGGCGACTGCATCGCGCTGCCCTGTATCGGCAAGGGCAACCTTAATCGCAGCCCCGGCCAATTCACGTGGAGCCGGCCATTCGCCCGCGACGGTTTTCCGGCTTGCCTCACCCACGCCAATGATCACTGGCGCGCTCGCATCAAAGTTGACCATTTTTCACTCCCGATTATCTCTTAACTGCACGCTTAAATATGCTAGCAGTCGATGCAAGAGATAAGGAGAGCGCAAATGGCGAAATGGCCGAAATTGACATGGGACAAAGAACCAACCGGGCCGTTGAAGGGCATTAAGGTCGTCGACATGGCCACGGTTGTGCTTGGGCCTTATGCGACGGTGCAATTGGCCGATTTGGGCGCTGAGGTCATCAAGATCGAAAATAGCGAGGGCAACACACCGGGCGACCTGATGCGCCATGGCGGCGATTCGCCCAGCAAGCAGCATGGCCCCATCTTCACGGCGCTCAACCGCAACAAAAAAGCCATCAACCTCAATATCAAAAAACCAGAAGATAAAGCCGTTCTCGAAGCCTTGCTGGAGGAGGCCGATGTCTTCATCCATAATGTGCGCATGGCCGGTGTTGAACGGCTGGGTTTTGGTTATGAGGCGGTCAAGGCGATCAACCCAAACATCGTCTATGTCCATTGCGCCGGATTTGGAGCAGGTGGCGCCTATGGCGAGCGCCAGGCTTATGATGACCTGATTCAAGCGGCTTCCGGCTTTGCTGCTTTAAGCGAGCAGCGCGATGGTGGCCGCCCGACCTATTCGCCCAGCCTTGTCGCGGATAAAGTCAGTGGTCTGTTCGCGGCCAATGCAACCATGGCGGCATTGCTTGGGCGTGCAGGCGGGCAAGGCGGACAATTTGTTCAAGTGCCAATGTTCGAATGCTTCACCTGGTTCAACATGGTGGAAAATCTGTGGGGCGAAACCTTCATCCCTGGCAATGGCCGCATGGGCTATACGCGTTCGGTGAACCCCCGTCGGCGACCTTATCCGACTCAGGACAGCTTTATTGCGATTGTTCCCTATAATGACCGGCAATGGGCAACGTTCTTCGAATTGGGAGGCAGGCCCAATGTCTTCGACGATCCGCGTTTCGCGACCTATCAAGAGCGCACAAAGCACACGGGCGAGTTGTACGCGCTCATTGAAGAAGTCAGCGCGCTGCGCACGACCGCCGAATGGCTGGATCTGTTGGCAGAGCATGACATCCCGGCGATGAAATATAACCGCATGGCGGATGTTCTCACCGATCCGCATCTGGCCGAGGTCGGCTTTTTCGAAGAGCTGGAGTCGCCCGATATCGGCATATATCGATCGATGAAGCACCCAGTGCATTATGCCGGAACGCCAGCGTCGAACTATGCGCATCCGCCAATGCTGGATGCCGATGGTGATGAGATTAGGGCCGCGTTGGGGATGTGATCTGAAGGTAATCCGGCCGCAACAGTAGGTTCCGTCCGCCTAAACCAACAACCCACGCATGATGAGGTCAATGGTGTGCTCACGATAGGCATCGCGCATGTTATCGTCAAAACCGTCCTGATTATAGCAATGCTGCAGCACCAGTCGTGAGGAATAAAAGCGGTCGGCCGCGCCCGTCACGGTGAAGTAGAAGAATTGGGGGTCGGTTTTGCGGAACTTTCCCGCCTTCACGCCCTCGGTAATGAGTGTATCATACGCCTTCGAAATCGGCTTTAAGTACAAATCCGCTATCCGCGCTGCTTCCGCAGGGGCGCTGTCGCGGACCATCCGCATCAACAGGCGGTTGAGATATGGAAAGGCATAATAAGTGTCGATTACCGCGCCAATATGTATCCGCAATTTGTCGGCGGGCGGCATGTCTTTTGCGATCAACGCGCCTAGGCTCTGCACGATATTGCCCATGTCACGGTCAAGCAACGCCAGCATGAGGCCGTTTTTATTGCCAAAATAATATTTGACTAGCGCGCTATTCAGGCCGGCGCGCAACGACAGCTCGGATAGCGACAGGTCAATCGTCTCACCTTCGCGCATGATCTGGCTTGCAGCTTCGATCAATTGATCGCGCGCATTGTTGCCGTCGGCTGAAACGCTTGCTAGCTTTGGTCCTGTTGTAGCCATCGGTGCTCTGCTCCCCTTTACGTAGGGTTACTTATAAACAGGTTCGTCCCACCATGGAAAGAAGTCAGGTAAATCTGTGGAAACTTTGTCGGGGTAGACAGGGCTCCGCTTTTCAAGAAAGCTCGCTATACCCTCCTTCGCATCGCCAGATCGTGAACGGCGATAGATGGCGCGGCTGTCGATTTGATGTGCTGCCATGGGGTGGTCCGCCGCTGACAACCGCCACAGCATTGCGCGGGTCAGCGCAATAGACACTGGCGCGGTGTTGTCCGCAATCTCGCGTGCCAAAGCCCGCGCTGCTGCCAACAATTCAGTCGGTGCGTGAACCGAGCGGACGAGACCACCGTTTAAGGCCTCGGCAGCATTGAACACACGCCCGGTCATACACCATTCCAAAGCCTGTTGCATGCCGACCAAGCGCGGCAGGAACCAGCTCGAAGCCGCCTCAGGCACAATGCCGCGTCGCGCAAAGACAAAACCGAAGCGCGCCGTGTCGCTCGCCAAACGGAAATCCATCGGCAATTGCATCGTTGCACCAATGCCCACTGCCGCGCCGTTAATTGCGCCGATAACGGGTTTTGTGCACTGGAATATCCGCAACGTCAGCCGCCCACCCGAATCGCGGACACGCTCATCGGACAGCGATTCGACTTGAGATCTGCTAGCGAATACATCGCCGCCCGCATCGGGCGTAAGGTCCGCCCCTGCGCAAAAGGCGCGGTCGCCCGACCCGGTTACGATGACAGCACGCACATTGTCGTCAGCGTCCACCAAATCAAATGCTGCACACATTTCTCGCATCATGACGTTGGTGAAAGCATTCATCTTTGCCGGACGGTGCATCGTAATCGTCGCGATACCGTCATCAACATCATATTGGATTTGGGTGAAGTCAGTCATAACAACGCGCCTCGCAATAAAAACAAAGCCCTGAGCAGCAGCCGTCTAGCGGATGCGACCCAGGGCTTCGGTTAAGTCTCATAATTGCTTTCAGTTACCGTGGCGCCATCCGGATCGCGCCGTCGATGCGCACGTCTTCGCCATTGAAATAACCACACTCGATCATCGTCATGGCAACCTGCGCGAATTCATGCGGGTGACCAAGGCGCTTGGGGAATGGCACTGATGCGGCAAGCGCGTCTTTAACGGCTTGCGGTGCACCATTCATCAATGGCGTGTTGAAGATACCCGGCAGGATGGTGTTGACGCGAATGCCTTCGCTCATCAGGTCGCGGGCGATTGGCAAAGTCATGCCCACAACGCCACCCTTTGAGGCCGAATATGCCGCTTGGCCCATCTGGCCGTCTTCGGCCGCAACTGACGCCGTGTTGACCATCGCGCCACGCTCGCCATCTTCCATCGGCTCAAGCGTAAGCATGCCAGCTGCCGACTTGGCAATGCAGCGGAATGTCCCAACCAAGTTGATCTGGATAATCCGGTCAAACGCATCGAGCGGGAAATGCTTGATCGATCCGTCTTCCTTCGAACGGCTAGCGGTCTTGACCGCGTTGCCCGTGCCAGCGCAGTTGACTAAAATCCGTTCCTGACCATGCGCCGCGCGCGCTTTGGCAAAGCCAGCATCGACGCTTTCATCGCTGGTGACGTTAACGTTGCAGAACACACCGCCAATTTCAGCGGCAAGCGCTTCGCCCTTGTCGGCTTGTAGATCGAATATCGCGACCTTCACGCCTTTGGCGGCGAGCGCCCGCGCGGTTGCTTCGCCAAGGCCCGATGCGCCGCCTGTAACGACTGCTGCGACTGTTGAATCCAGTTTCATAAACACTCCTGATCGTTTGGACCGTCATGCTGAACTCGTTTCAGCATCTTACTTTGGACGGTAGAAATTAAGACCCTTAAACAAGTTGTGCTCTGCACGCCTCTGGCTCCAGGGTGACTCTATTGGGTGGTCGCGCGTTAAACCCGCTCGATAATCGTAACGTTCGCCTGACCGCCGCCTTCGCACATGGTTTGCAGGCCATAACGGCCGCCACTTGCTTCAAGCGCGTTCAGCAGCGTCGCCATCAGCTTCGTACCCGATGCACCCAACGGATGGCCCAACGCAATCGCGCCGCCATGGACATTGATCTTCGACCGATCACCACCAATATGTTTCAACCAAGCCAAAGGCACGGGTGCGAAGGCTTCGTTCACTTCATACAGGTCGATGTCCGAAATTTTCATGCCCGAACGCTGAAACGCGCGGTCGGTTGCAAACAATGGTTCCTCCAGCATGATCACAGGGTCACCCGCCGTCACGGTCAAGTTGACGATGCGCGCGCGCGGGGTCAGGCCATGTTCTTTCAATGCCTTTTCAGACACGATCAGAACCGCCGATGCACCATCGCAAATCTGGCTGGCATTGGCAGCGGTGATTGAACCACCCTCCTGAAGCAGTTTAACGCCTGAAAGGCTTTCAAATGTCGCGTCGTAACGGATGCCTTCGTCGCTGCTGTGGACGATCTTGCCCTCTGGCGTGTCGACTTCCATACCCACGATTTCATTGGCAAAAGCGCCGCTTTGCGTCGCAGCGATAGCTTTTTGATGCGATTCAAGCGCAAACTGGTCAAGGTCTTCGCGGGTAAAGCCATATTTCTTCACGAGCATTTCGGCGCCCATGAATTGGCTGAACATGATGCCCGGATAGGCTTCTTCCAAACGCGGACTTTTATATGTGCCCATGCCTTCTTTTTTGAACAGCATGGACGTCGAACCCATCGGCACGCGTGTCATACTTTCAATGCCAGCAGCCAGCACGATATCCTGGGTGCCCGACATCACGCCTTGTGCTGCGAACATCATCGATTGCTGGGAAGAGCCGCACTGGCGGTCGATGCTGACCGATGGGATGGAGTTTGGTAGGCGCGAGGCAAGCACGATGTTGCGGCCGACGTCGCCGGCTTGTTCGCCACCTTGCATGACGCAACCCATGATGACGTCTTCGATCGCCGCAGGATCAAAATCATTGCGGTCTGCAATCGCATCCAAAACAGCAGCACCCAAATCAACTGGATGCACACCAGCAAGCTTGCCACCGCGGCGGCCACCAGCGGTACGGACCGCGTCCACAATATAGGCGTCTGCCATAACTTCTCTCCTGTTGTTCAAAATTTAATCAATCGATTAAACTTTGAAAGGGGAGAGTCAAGGCCGGAATAACCTCCCCATCTTTGATCGATGGGGAGGTATTTTCGTTACGCCGCTTCGCGCGCGATTGTGATCACTTGCGGATAGGTGAATTCAAGCAAGCCTTCTTCACCTAATTCGGCACCAAAGCCCGACTGCTTATGTCCGGCAAAAGGGGCGTTAGGGGCAAGATGCATGGACTCATTGATCCACACCGTTCCGGTTTCCAACTGCTCGGCGACTTCAACCGCAGCTTCGGGGTTGCTGGTCCAAATCGACCCTGCAAGACCGTAATCCGAGGCATTGGCCCGGCTGATGACTTCGTTGATTGTGGAAAACTTCATCAACGGCATGACTGGGCCGAACTGTTCCTCAGCCACAATCCGCGCATCTTCGGGCGGGTTATCGAGGACGGTAACAGGTACGAAATAGCCTGGGATCGACGGGTCGTGGTCGCCGCCGGCGAGGAACTTATAGCCTTTGTCCTTGGCATCCTGAATCAGCTCAAGCACCCGCTTATACTGCGGCTTGTTCTGGATAGGTCCAATTGCTGTGCCTTGCTCGGCGCCGTCGCCGACCTTAACCGCTTTGGCATAAGCCGCAATCGCGCCTGATAATTCGTCATAGATATCTTCGTGGATGTAGATGCGCTTGGCGGCGATGCAGACTTGGCCTGCATTGTAGAAGCTTGCCCAGAATAGCTTTTCGGCGACCTTACCGACATCGGCATCCGGCAAAACAATCGCTGCGTCATTACCGCCAAGTTCAAGTGTGATGCGTTTCAGATCCTTCGACGCCGACTCCATCACGCGTTTGCCGGTGGCGGTCGATCCCGTGAAGGTGATCTTGTCGATATCTGGATGCGCGGTCAGCAAAGGCCCAAGCGCGTCACCACCCGTGATGATGTTCAGCACGCCCGGCGGGAATACGCCAGCAACTAGCTCGGCCAAGCGTAATGTTGCCAGCGGTGTGAACGGCGATGGCTTCAACACCATGGTGCAGCCCGACAATAAGGCAGGCACGATCTTCTGGATCGCCATCAATACAGGGAAGTTCCATGGCACGATACCGCCTACCACGCCAACGGGTACGCGGCGCGTGCGGCTGAGGCGCTTGTCGCTATCCTCGGTGATTTTCTCTTCAAGGCTCAGCATCGGCAACGCGCGTGTCATGCCAACGCAGCCAGCGATTTCGCTGCCCGCCTGCATGTGCGGCTTGCCCTGTTCAGCGGTGAGTAGACGCATCAGTTCATCGCTGTTCGCCTTGATCACGTCCGCCATTTTCGCAAACAATGCGCGACGTTCCTCGACGCTGGTCTTTTTCCAAGTCTGGAATGCGGCGCGCGCAGCGGCAACGGCCTTGTCCAAATCTGCCTGACCGCAATCCGGCACTTGTCCAATAACCTGCTCCGTCGCGGGGTTTACAACATCAATCCATTGGCCGTTATCAACCAGTTCGCCGTTGATCAGATTTTTATACTGCGTGGTCATTGTCTATCTCCTGATGAGTCTGTGGCGTTATAGCCTTAAGTTGATGGCTTGTCCTGCTTCGACCAGTATTCATCGCGCAGCAGGCGTTTGTAAAGTTTGCCGGTATCGTGGCGTGGAAGCTCTTCGCGAAAATCGATCCGGCGGGGAATTTTAACACCTGACAGCTTTTCGCGGGCAAAGGCGGTGAGTTCGTCGCGCAATGCATCGCCAGCGTCGGCCATATCCAATGGCTGCACGACAGCGATGACCTCTTCGCCCATTTCGTCATGCGGACCGCCGATAACGGCAACATCGCGGACGCGGGGGTGTGTCACAAGATGGTTTTCAATCTCCTGCGGATAAACGTTCACCCCGCCCGAAATGATCATAAAGCTTTTGCGGTCAGTGAGGTACAAATAGCCCTCTTCATCCATGCGACCAACGTCGCCAAGCGTTGTCCAGCCATGCTTGTTGGTGGCGCCTTTGGTTTTTTCAGGATCATTATGGTAGCTGAACGACGCCGCGCTTTCAAAGAACACGGTGCCTTCTTCGCCAACTGGCACATCATCCCCGTCCTCGTTACAAATGTGCATAATCGCGTTCAGCGGCCGCCCAACCGATCCCTTATGCGTTAGCCAGTCTTCGCTGGAGATGAAGGTTATCCCTTGCCCCTCGGTACCGGCATAATATTCGCGCAGCACGGGGCCCCACCATGCAATCATCGCGTCCTTGATGGGGACAGGACAGGGGGCGGCTGCGTGCACAGCGGTTTCCAGGCTCGACACGTCATATTTCATACGCACGTCTTCGGGGAGCTTAAGCATCCGCGCAAAATGCGTCGGGACCCATTGGCTAGCAGTGATCTTGTACGTTTCAATTGCGGCCAAGGCAGCTTCGGGATCAAACTTCTCCATGACCACCACTGTGCCCCCAAGCCTGTGCACCACCGCGCACCACCGCAAGGGCGCGGCGTGATACAGCGGCGCTGGTGACAAATAGATACTATCGCCTGAGAATTTAAACGCCATCATGGCAAGCCCAGACAACGCATAGGCACCGGCAATGTCCGGATCCTCAGGCAGCGGGAAGCGCACGCCCTTTGGCTGGCCTGTGGTGCCGGAGCTGTACAGCATGTCCGTGCCAGCACGCTCATCCGCGATTGGCGATGTCGGCAAATCGGCTACGGCAGCAGCGTAGCTTTCCCAGCCTGAATGTTCACCACCCAAAATGTAACGCTTTACCGGGCTATCCAACTGGCCGAGCGTCGCGCCTAAATAGGGCGATGCAAACAGCGTCTTCGCTCCGCTGTCGTTGAGAATATAGTCAATTTCGGACGCGGTCAGCCGGCAACTGATCGCAACGTAAACCAGCCCTGCCCGCTGCGCGCCCCAAACCAGATCGAAAAACTCCGCGCAGTTTTCGAGACAAAAGGCCACCGTGTCTCCATGTTGAAGACCAAGCGCGCGAAACAAATGCGCGCACTGGTTCGACCGCGCATCAAGCGCACCATATGTGATTATCTCACCCGAACCTGCCATGATAACGGCGGGTTTTTCGGGATTGGCAGCGGCGTGGACGGCGGGATGACCCATTATTCTAATCCTCCAACATTTTGAGTGCGGCGATCATTCACCCTGCCAGTTTGGTTTGCGTTTTTCTGCAAAGGCCGTCGCGCCTTCACGCGAATCCTTTGACGTAAAAACAGGCGCGCATATCTCGTTCTGCTTCTTCCACATTTCCGCAGACGTCCAATCAGGGCGCTCGTTGATCACGCGCTTAGTTGCAATCAATGCCAGCGGTCCGTTAGCGGCAACCTTGGCTGCCAGCTCAAGCGCGGCATCAATAGCAGCGCCATCGGTAACGCGGTTTACAAAACCCACCTCATATGCCCGCTGTGCCGAGATGAAATCACCCGTTAGCGCAAGCTCCATCGCCATACGCTTGCCGATGATCGACGGCAAAGTCAGCAAACCGCCAGCTGCAGCGACAAGGCTGCGCTTCACTTCGGGAATACCGAACTGCGCCTTGTCATTTGCTACCAACAGGTCGCAGGCAATGGCGATTTCCATGCCACCTGCGAGCGCATAGCCCTCAACAGCGCCTATCAAAGGTTTGGCGGGCGGAGATTCGATAAATCCCGCGAAGCCCTTGCCCTTAACACTTGGCAGTTCACCGCGCAAAAACGCCTTCAAGTCCATGCCTGAGCAGAATGTACCGCCCGCGCCAGTGATGATGCCAGCGTTTAGGCTTTTGTCACTATCCAACTGCTCCATAGCCGCAGCGATACCTTGCGCGACCGCTTGATTGACCGCATTCTTTGCCTCGGGCCGGTTGATGGTGATAATCAGGACGCCGTTTTCGGCTTGGGTTAGAACTTCGGACATTTTATTCCTCTTTTATCGCCATACCCGCGGAAGCGGGCAGCCATGGTCAAATCTTAAAATCTACGCACCGTTGCTTCGTGTGAAGCAGTCAGGCCATGGATTGGCCTCGCGGTCACTTCGTTCCCCGCTTTCGCAGGAATGACACATGAAGCTTACCTACCGCCCCTTGGGAAGGCCAAGCACATGCTCACCAATGATGTTCTTCTGGATCTGGCTCGTGCCGCCACCAATCGTGGCGGAAAAGCTGTTGAGATAAGACCGGTGCCAATAGCCATCATCGACGGCATTTTCATCGCCAACATAATAGCCCGCGCGCGTGCCTTGGAACTGCAAAGAGAATTCGGTCAGCTCACGCACCAATTCGGTCCGCGCTAACTTGTTCATCAGGGCAAGACCCATTGGACGGTCGCTGGTCAGCGGGGCCATGCGACGGCGCTGGTTGTTGAGGTTCAGCGCCTGAATCTCAATCATATAGTCGACCAATTTATCCCGCATGACAGGGTCATCCAGCACTGGCTTGCCGCCGCGCTTGGCGGAACGCGCCATGTCGACCACACCCATGACGTCCATTTCCTTGACGAAATAGCCGCCGACCGGATTAACCTTGGCACCGCGCTCATATTCCAGCGTCTTCATTGCGACCATCCAGCCCTGCCCTTCTTCGCCGACGAGGCCCGATGCCGGAATACGCGCGTCGGTGAAAAAGCATTGGGTGAAGCCATATTCACCGGTGAGTTTCTTCAAACGCCTGGTTTCGATACCTGGAACCTTCATCGGCGCGAGGAAAAAGCTGAGGCCCGCATATTTGCTTGGTCCATCATTCGATGTCCGCGCAAGCAGGATCATATAATCAGCGCGGTCACCCAAAGAAGTCCAGATTTTGGAACCGTTGATGACATATTCATCGCCATCGCGCACAGCCTTGGTCTGCGCGCTGCCGAGGTCTGATCCATGCTCTGGTTCAGAAAAGCCCTGACACCAGATTTCTTCAGCCGACAGCATTGGCTTGATAAAGCGACGTTTGTCTTCCTCACGGCCGATATCAAGCAGCAATGGTCCGGTCCAGCCGTTCGCAATCGCGTTGAGCATGATTGGCGCATCATGGCTTTTCATGACTCGCGTGGCGATACGCTGATATTCGGGATGCATGCCATAGCCGCCATATTCGGTTGGCCAAGACATACCGAAATAGCCCGCCTCATATACCTTGCGCTGCCAGTCGCGCAGGAAATCAAACTGCTGATCCGTCGACACTTCCATAAAGGTCAGCGGCAACATGAACCCGGGGTCGCGGACGGTGTTTTCGGCGAACCACGCGTCGCACTGCTTTTCAAATGCGTCAAGTTCCTGCGGGCTTGGTGTGCTCATAGATGATTCCTCTCTAGCCATTTAAGTGCGCGATTAAAAAGAGGATTGCAAGAGCCGTTTGACAGGCTTCAGCCCTTCTTAAAAGGCGCCATGTCGCCCAAAAATTCAATCTCGCGCTCCATCGCTTGCGTCTCACGTTCCAGAAAGTCGGCGACAGCACTCCGAAAGCTCTCGTTGGCAATGTAGTGCGCGGAGTAGGTAGGCACAGCCTCGTACCCCCGCGCCAATTTATGTTCGCCCTGCGCACCTGCTTCAACGCGGGCGAGGCCATTTGCGATGGCATAATCAATCGCCTGATAATAGCACAGTTCGAAGTGCAAAAATGGCACGTCACGCGTGCAACCCCAATAGCGGCCGTAGAGACAATCGGGCCCTACAAAATTCAGCGCGCCTGCAATCGGGCCGTCCTGATCATAGGCCAAGAACAGGACAATACTGTCGCGCATGCTGTCGCCAATGATGTCGAAAAACGCGCGCGTCAGGTAAGGCGTTCCCCATTTACGCGCGCCGGTGTCTTGATAAAAGATCCAGAACGCGTCCCAATGTTTAGGCGTAATGTCTGCGCCGGCAATCTGTTGTATGCGGACGGCTGCCTGTGCACCGGCACGTTCTTTGCGGATGGCCTTGCGCTTGCGCGACGATAACGCACCAAGGAAACTTTCGAAGTCGGCATAATCGCGGTTCTGCCAATGAAATTGCGTTCCCACCCGCGTCAACCAGCCGGCTTCGCGGCACAGCGCCAGCTCGGCTTGCTCGACAAAAGTGGCATGTGCGGACGATAGACCATTCTGGTCAACCACGGCTTCGGCGGCCCGCAAGATAGGCAACGCCATCGCCTCGTCACGCAAGAGCAGCCGTGGTCCTGGCACGGGCGAGAATGGCACGGCTATTTGCAGCTTGGGATAATATTGCCCGCCGGCCCGATGAAACGCATCAGCCCAATGATGGTCGAACACATATTCGCCCTGGCTATGCGTTTTAAGATAGGCGGGAAGCGCTCCGGCGGGAACACCCTCCGCATCGCGAATAATGACAGGAGATGGCGACCAGCCAGTTCCTGCACCAACACTCCCCGATTGTTCAAGGGCCGACAAAAACGCGTGGCTTACAAACGGATTGCCCTGCGGGTTCAGTGCATCCCATTGTTTAGCGGATAGATCACTGACCTTGCTTAAAAGTTCGACGGTTACGCCGTCTGTCATTCAGCGGCGCGCACCTGTACAACGCAGTCGATTTCAACCGTAGCGTTGCGTGGTAAGACCGGCACCGACACAGCGGCACGTGCATGTTTACCCGCATCTCCGAACACTGCTTCCATCAGGTCGGACGCGCCGTTTGCAGCTTCGGGTTGATCGGTGAAGTCCGGCTCAGACGCGATAAACACGCCCAGCTTGACGATCCGCTCAACACGATCAAGGTCACCGCCCAACGCGGCCTTCATCTGCGCGATCAGCATGATGCCGCACGCCTTGGCGGCGACCTTGGCATCTTCAAGACTGCAGGTGTCCCCAACGCGGCCGGTTAAAACCTTGCCGTCAACAAAGGGCAATTGGCCGGAAATGAACAACATGCCGTTTGCTTCCACTGCAGGCACATAGGATGCCACAGGCGCCGCAGGTTGCGGCAGTATAATGCCTAGTTCAGCCAGTTTTGCTTCAATCATCATACTACCTTTTCCAATGCGGGCGCTGGCATGTTCGTAACCAGCTTATCCCTGATCCAAACTTCGGCGTCTGCCCATCGGTTAAGCCTTGCGTGCGCGGCCTTCGATGGATTGACGCGTTCCCATAATAATGGCTCGCCCACGAAATGCAGACGCCACACGTCGGGATAATGTTCGCCGACCGATTCATGCTGATGCCCAAGATCATCAACGAACACGGCAACGCTTGGTTTATACTCGTCAAGTATCCGCCCAAGCGCTTCACCCTTGCCGCCTTGATTGCAATAAACTGGCGCGTCGATGCCAACGGCCCTCAGTTGCTCTGTACGAGGCACTGCGCGGTGATCCAGAAGGTTGGTAAGGATGACGACGTCAGCATGCGCGCGTAAGCTGTTCAGGCCAGCCACGGCGCCATCAATCGCCTGTTGCCGGTGCATTTCGGTATCAAAAAATCCGTTGAGCAACTCCCACACCTGACCGCGCTCGACGATGGTGCCGTCATGCTTATGACGCAGCGCCTCCCCCCAGTCGCCATGGACAAGGTCGAAATGGATGTGATGCGCCTCATCCAACCAGTCACGAAACGGGACGATCATGTGCAGCAGCACTTCGTCGCAATCGGAAATGAGAAGTGGTCGAGAACCGGTGACGCTCATGCTTCCAACTCCTGCCGCGCTTGCACCAATACAACCGGCAAAACGCCGATAACCGCTGCGCAAGCAATCAGATCAGGCTCATACGCCTCCAAAAATGACAGGATCGCAGCCTGCGTGCTGCGCTCCGTCACGCTACTGCGCAAACCCTCCGGCGTAAGTCCCGTGAGTGACAACAGTCGTTCTGCCCGCGATTCTTCCATCAGCGCCCACGCCAATGCCTGGAAAGCCATACCCGATGCGTCTAACTTGTTGTTTGTTTCATCCATGGCTTTCGCTTAAGCCATGGACTTCGCGAACGCAAAGCGGGAAAATGTGGCTATGGGTAAAAAGGTGATGATTGTTGAGGGCAATGAATTCAACCTCAAGTTGTTCACCGACCTTTTGCGGGCACATCAGTTTGAAGTCCAAGGGGTGCGCGATGGACGGTTGGCGCTTGATCAAGCCCACATATTTGCCCCCGACCTTGTCATTATGGACATTCAATTACGCCATGTCAGTGGCGCCGACTTGATAGAGGCCATGCAAAAAGACGCTAGATTGTCCTCCATTCCGGTCCTTGCGGTCACCGCCTACGCCGGAAAAGGCGACGAAGAAAGAATCATTGCTGCTGGCGCTCAGGGATATTTGTCGAAGCCCGTGTCCGTGATGAAGTTTTTGGAGTCGGTGCAGGGTATAATTGGGGGGTAGTGCCAACGTGCAGGACTGCACGGCAAGAATCAAAAAGGGCGCCCGAAGCGCCCTGATCGATTAACCTTCAAGCAGCTTTTAGCTTACTTGATTTTGGCTTCCTTGAACTCAACATGCTTGCGCACGACGGGGTCATATTTGCGGAACGTCATCTTTTCGGTGATGTTGCGCGGATTTTTCTTGGTCACGTAAAAGAAGCCCGTGTCAGCGGTGCTGAGCAACTTGATCTTGATCGTGGCTGGCTTCGCCATGGCCCATTCCTTTGTTCAAAAAATACCGAAAAAAACTGCGCAGGTAGAAACCTGCGTGGTTCACAGAGGCGGGCCAATGCGGATTCGCGTGCAGAAAGTCAAGCCCATAAGCAGGAATGCAACGCTAAACCATGCCAATATTCCACCATCTATCGCGTCAAACCGAGTGTAGCCTCCTAATTGGCACTGATTCGCTGCCACGTTGGCATGGCACTTAGTCATCAATATCACATTTTGATTCGGTCGGTCATCGCCAGCTAGATCTGGGGGTGTACAGTGCCGCTGTGCGCCGGATTGGCTTATATCTTTTAAGGCGCAGGCAAATTGGTTTGTCACTTCTTAAAGTCCATCGATTTGAAAATCGGCATTTCATTCCCATATGTGAGCTTCCCCCACACAAAAGGAATGATTTATGGCTGCTGGTGACAATAGCAAAAAGGCATTGGCCGACGCGTTGAATGGCCTTCTGGCCGATTATTACGCGCTATATTTGAAGACGAAGAATTTTCATTGGCACGTAACTGGCCCCCATTTTCGCGAATATCATTTGCTGTTTGACGAACAGGCGACCGAGTTGATTGCCACCACTGACCTTGTCGCCGAGCGCGTCCGCAAGCTGGGTCAGGACACGCTAACCTCGATCGGGTCTATCGCAGCAAAGCAGCGGGTCAAGGACCATGATTCGACCACAACCGATGCGGCCCAGATGTTAAAGGCATTGCATGCCGACAATGAAACGCTGATTGGGGCGCTGAAGGATGCAAAGGGCCTTGCTGATCAAGCTGGTGACAATGCGACCGATGGCTTGCTGGATGATTGGACTGACCAAGCCGAGCAGCGCGCTTGGTTCTTGGCAGCGACAATCGGCAAGGCATAAAGGCCAGAAATAAAAAGGCGGGCGAAGCGCTTTGCTTCACCCGCCTTTTTGAAATTCTAACGCGCGCTTATTCGGAGAGCGTGCTGAGGTTTGTTGCTGAATATTTGCCACGACGATCGATTTCGATATCAAAGGCCAAACGGTCGCCTTGAGTCACTTGCCCCATGCCCGAACGCTCAAGCGCAGAGATGTGTACGAACACGTCTTCGCCGCCATCGTCACGCTGCACAAACCCAAAACCCTTCATGTCGTTGAAGAATTTCACGGTTCCATTGGCGCGTTCGCCAGTCGATTCGCGCTGCGGGCCTCGTGGTGCCGAATCACGATCACCGCCACGGAAACCTCCCCGATCATCACCGCGCGGGGCGCGGTCACGGTCAAAGGCTGGACGGTCAGGACGCGGTTCCCGCTCGGTCACAGCCATTGGCTCACCGTCGATGACAAGATCAGTAGCCGACACCTTGCCGCCACGTTCCACAAGTTGGAACTCAAGTGGCTGGCCTTCTGCAAGCCCGGACAGACCGGCCTGCTCAACAGCACTGATATGTACGAAAACGTCGTCTGGACGACCGTCTACTTGAATGAAGCCAAAACCTTTTTGGCCATTGAAAAATTTGACAATTCCTTTGCCGGAACCGATGACTTGCGCAGGCATCGGGGGGCCACCGGGCCCACGACGCGGGGCACCAAAGCCGCTTCCGCCGCCAGCTCCACCGCCGCTGTTACTGCCGCCGCCATATCCGCCGCCGCCTGAACGGCCGCCGCCAAAATCACTTTGATAGGGGGATGGTGCACGATAGCCGTCGTAGCTTTCATCACCGAAACCGTCTCTTTTGTCCCGGCCCTTGCCAGCACGCTTGCGATCAAAACCCATAACTTCTTAATTGCCTTCTCAGCGCCCTGTACCACTATGTTATGCAGTCGAGGGCGACTGTACTGCACGTCACAAGCGCAACCGTTCTTGATTCCGCAAGAAGTACTTATATCGCATTAAAAGGTTACGCGATAGCAAATATTGCGGCGCGAAATCGCTGTGCCAAAGCTGCACTTTCATTTGCCTTAGACAACTCTGTCGGGCAAGGGACATTCATGAGCGTATATTTGCATGAAGAGGACTTGCCTGCTGGCGTTTTAGCCGAAGGTCCAGTCGCCGTTGATACCGAAACGATGGGCTTGATTACCGCGCGTGATAGGCTTTGCTTGTTGCAGATTTCTGATGGCCGCGGCGATGAGCACCTTATCCGTTTCGGACGGGACAGTGATTATAGCGCACCAAACTTACGCGCCGTTCTTGCCGACCCTGCACGGGTAAAGCTTTTTCATTATGCCCGATTCGATCTGGCCGCGATTTCGCATTATTTGAATGTCGTCGCGACACCATTGTTCTGCACCAAGATCGCCTCGCGCCTGACACGCACATACACCGACCGCCACGGTTTAAAAGAGTTGGTGAAGGAAATGCTCGGCACAGACATTTCCAAACAACAACAGTCGAGTGATTGGGGTGGCCCAGTTCTTTCCGAAGCACAGAAGGATTATGCCGCAAGCGATGTGCGCTATCTGCACCGCTTGCATGCCGAATTTGTCATTCGTCTTGAACGTGAAGGCCGCACAAAATTGGCGCAAGCATGTTTTGACTTCCTGCCGCACCGCGCGGACCTTGATCTTGCAGGCTGGCCTGAAGTTGACATATTCGGGCACAGTTAAGGTTCAATGTGGTTAGGCATCTATAATGTCCGCACAAGCCGATCTCGAACGCACACAAAGGCAAAACTGGGCGCTGCCCGGTGGGCGACAAGATCGGCTTATTCGGATGCTGCGTGTTGTCCTGCCCAGCATCATAGGTTTGCTGGTCGCTTTGCTGGCATTTAGCCCCTTTGCCGGTAAGCAGGAACTCAGCTTCGTGCTCAACAAAGATGAAGTTGACCTGTCCCGCGAACGGCTGCGTGTGGTCGAGGCATTGTATCGCGGCGATGACAGCAAAGGTCGCCCGTTTTCATTGCGCGCCGGCAGCGCCGTGCAGAAAACCTCAGCCGAACCGCTGCTGGACATGACTTCATTATCGGGCAGGATCACGCTGAGCGATGGCCCAGCCTCAATCATCGCGCAGCGCGGTGTGTACGACCTCAATAAAGAAACCATGCGCGTGAACGGTCCATTGGCTGTCGACTCAGCTGGATATGACATGGTCGCAAGCAATGTCGTGCTGTCGTTAAAAGACCGTTCGATGCAAAGCTTTGGTCCCGTGAGCGGACGCACAAAGGTTGGAACCTTCCACGCGGGGCGTCTGCATGCGGATCTCGACACCCGCATTGTTCGTTTGGATGGCGGGGTTCGTTTGCGTATCGACCAGAATGCGATTAAGTGAGTTGCTCATGACTGCCCGTTCTACCTCCATTGGCCTGTGTGCCGCTATCGCTGGTATCAGCATGCTGTCCTCAGCATCGACTGCGCAAAGCATCCGTAACCACAACAGCAACGCGCCCGTCGATTTCTCCGCTGCATCTATGGAGTTGCAGGACCGCGCGGATCGCGTTGTGTTGTCAGGCGGCGTAACTGCCATTCAAGCTGGGCTTACGCTGAAAGCAAGTCGCGTCACAGCCGCTTATTCCAGCAATGGCGGCGTTGATGTGAACCGCCTCGATGCAACCGGCGGTGTCACGGTCACCAAAGATGATCTTCGCGCCACGAGCAGCTCAGCCATTTATGATCTCGACTCGAGCCTGATCACGCTGATCGGAAACGTGAACCTCGTGCAAGGTGGCAACCGTCTCACCGGTGGACGACTGGTCATTGATCTCAACTCCGACCGATCGACCATAAACGGCGGCGGTGTGCCTGGCACCACAAATTCCGGTGGAAGAGTCACGGGTAGCTTTAGCGTCCCGCAGCGCAAAAATTAAGTTTGAGCCGACGCAGCAACTAAAACGGCGCAGCATGAAGCATGCCAATTGCAAATTGCTTCTCTATTCACTAGCTATCGGACCGAAACCAAAAGCATGATTGCGGGCGAATATTGAATATGGATAGCATGACTGCCCCCCTCCCTGCTGCGGATGCGACCACCGATTCGGGTTTTCAGTCGGGCCTTGGCGTTGTCTCCATTGCCAAAAGCTATGATAAGCGTGCGGTTTTGACCGATGTTTCGCTGTCGGTGGCGAAGGGTGAGGTTGTTGGCCTGCTTGGACCCAATGGCGCAGGCAAAACCACATGCTTTTATTCGATCATGGGTCTGGTGAAACCGGATAGCGGACGGATTACCCTTGATGGCGCCGATATTACCAACTTGCCGATGTATCGCCGTGCCATATTAGGGCTTGGATATTTGCCTCAGGAAACATCCATTTTCCGGGGGATGACGGTAGAACAGAATATCAGCGCGGTTCTGGAAATGTCTGAGCCCGATGCCGACTCGCGCGGCGAGCGGTTGGAAAAGCTGCTTGATGAATTCGGCCTTACCCGTTTGCGGAGTGCGCCTGCCATGGCCTTGTCGGGCGGTGAACGGCGACGCTGCGAGATCGCACGTGCGTTGGCTGCAAACCCGTCGATCATGCTGCTTGACGAACCCTTTGCCGGCATTGACCCAATTTCCATTTCTGACATCCGCGATTTGGTGAAGGAGCTTAAAACGCGCGGCATTGGCGTTCTCATAACCGATCACAATGTCCGCGAAACGCTCGACATTGTTGATCGCGCCTGCATCATTTACGGCGGCCAGGTTCTGTTTGCAGGATCGCCAGAGGCATTGGTTGCTGACCCAAATGTTCGCCGCCTTTATCTGGGCGAGAGTTTTGCAATGTGACTTGGGGGCGGTGATACACCCATAACGTCATGGCCCTAGCTCCGCGCCTCGACCTTCGCCAAAGCCAGTCGCTGGTCATGACGCCGCAGCTGCAGCAGGCAATCAAACTGCTGGCCTTGTCTTCGCTCGAGATCGAAGCTTTCATTGCCGAAGAGGTCGAGCGCAACCCTTTACTTGAGGCCGGCAGCAGCGAATCCGCGCCTGAAATGCCTCTCGGCGAACACCCGGAATTAAGCGGCCCCGAAACCGTCGAACGTTCAAGCGACGATAGTCTGGGTAATGGCCGCCATGACGCGTCCGAGGCGCTTGATGTCGACTTCAGCGCCGAAACCTTCCACCATGACACGCCGTCTGACAGCGTGGGCGGTTCTGACGGAATGCTGGGCCTGTCGGGTAACACAATGTCTGGGGGTTTTGACGGGGACGGACAGGATTTCGACAGCTTTGCCGCACGCGACCTCAGTCTGCGTGCGCATTTAATAACGCAGGCTGGCTCAAGTCTTTCCGGGCGGCAGCTTTTCCTTGTGCAGCAGATTATCGAGCATATCGAACCAACTGGCTATTTTGGTGAGGATCTGCTGGCAATGGCGCAACGGCTTGGTGCGCCCATGGAGGAGATGGAGGACGCACTGGCTGCGCTCCAACGCTTTGATCCGACCGGCGTGGGCGCACGCAACCTCTCCGAATGCCTCGCGCTACAGGCAAAGGAGGCGGATCGTTACGACCCTTGCATGGCAAGGTTGATCGGCAATCTGGATCTGGTTGCCAAAGGCGCCTTTGACCAATTGAAACGCATGTGCCGCGTCGATGACGAGGATTTGCGCGATATGCTCATTGAGCTTCGCGGCTATGATCCAAAACCTGGCTGCCGCTTTGAACGCGAGGACAGCATAGCGGTGACGCCGGACATTTATGTCACGCAGCGCGGCGCTGGGTGGGCAATTGAACTGAACAGCGCAAACTTGCCCCGCTTGCTCATCAACCAAAGCTATGTGGCAGAGCTTGGGCAGGACAAGGCCACTAAAGCCTGGCTCAGCGATTGCATGGCGGACGCCAACTGGCTCATCAAGGCCATGGATCAACGGCAACGCACCATTGTCAAAGTTGCTACTGAAGTCGTGAAGCAGCAGGAAGGTTTCTTCCGGCGCGGCCTAGCGCATTTGCGGCCATTAACACTGCGCCAAGTGGCCGATGCGATTGAGATGCATGAATCCACAGTAAGCCGGGTGACAAGCAACAAATATCTGCACTGCGGGCGCGGGCTGTTTGACCTCAAATATTTCTTTTCATCAGGCGTTCAATCTGCCGATGGCGAAGGCGCAGCGGCAGAGGCAGTGAAAAGCCATATCAAGTCACTGATTGAAGCCGAAGGTGACAAAATCCTCTCCGATGATACTTTGGTCGAAATGCTCACGGCAAAGGGCTTTGACATCGCCCGCCGCACAGTCGCCAAATATCGCGAGGCAATGGGCATCGGTTCGTCGGTGCAGCGCCGCCGTCAGCGGAAAATGGGGCGCTGATCAGGCGGCGAAATTATGTCGGCTGAGACATTCACGTTCCGTGAGTATTTTTTCCGCAAGCACATGATCGCTTAGCTTATCAACATCGATCGCCGCCACTGGGTCGGACATTGCGACAAGCTTTGCCTCCAAGCCAATCCGTTTACCCGCGCGTTCCAACGCGAGGCGCAGACCAATGGTACGGGTGAGCGCACGTAGCGCGAGGTGCAAACCAAAGTGCAGGAAAAGACGCCATGCTTTCTTGCGGTCCTGCTCAGCAGCCGCCCATAATTCGAGCGCAAGGACCGACTTACGGCTCATTAAAGCAAAAAGATTGGCCCCTGACCAAGCACCGTCCGAAAAACGAAGCCATGTCCGTTTTGCATTCGGAAACTGCGCCAACATGGTTTTGCGTTCGACCATAGCGATCGCAAGATCGCCACTGGCTTTGCCCAAAAATTCGTCAAGCATCTCCGCTGTCAACAAAGGATGATCTGCCGTCGTCACCAAAATCGGCGAGGCAAAGCCCACAGTCTCGACTTGCGCCTTTATGCTTAACGAAATGCTGCTTTGGCTTTCCACCAAAATGGCCCCGCCCGCTGCATCAATGGCAGGACGTAGCGCCTCTATATCCTGAGATAATATGATGATTTTGGAGATATGCGGCGATGTGTGTAGCGTACGGACCACATGGCTGATCATGGGTTCCCCGCTCAGAGGTATGAGCGCCTTTTTATCCAGACCAAAATGTTGGGCAAAAATATCAGGCCCGGGCCGTTGCCCCGCCAAAACAATGCAGGTCCATTGCGCTTGCAACTCGCTTCTCCTAAACGCGACAAAATCAGGAGGGTACGTCAGCGCGTCTGGCGGTACCTTGAGGTGGGGCTTGGCGGTCAAATATGAATATTGCAATATATGATCTCGACAAAACTATCACCAGTCGACCGACATTTACGCATTTTTTGATATTTTATGCCCAGCACGCGTCACCAATCCGGTTGGTTGGGCTGCCATTATGGATACTGGCATTAATCGGATATCGTATTGGGCTTTGTGGCCGCAAACCATTGAAACAATTTGGCATACAGTTATTTATTGGGCGCAAAATTGGCGCTGACACATTAACCAGAGTCGTCGGGAAGTTTGCAGATTACGTTGCCTCAAGGGGGTTGCAGCCGGGCGCTGTCGCACAACTGCGTGTTGATCGCGATCGCGGCGCCTTTTTGGTTTTAGCGACCGCTGCCCCGGAATTTTACGCCCAAGCAATCGGCGACTTTCTGGGCTTTCAGGCCGTCATTGCAACGCGTCACATCATGACAGCCCACGGCCAGATCACAAACCGAATATTGGGGGACAACTGTTACGCAGACGAAAAACTGCGCCGTATTGAAGGCTGGCTTGCGCAATGCAGCATTGACCGCAAGGCAGCGCATATCGTCTTCTACTCCGACGATATCAGCGACAGCCCAACGCTAAACTTTGCCGATCAAGCTTATGCCGTTAACCCTTCTAAAAACTTCGCAGCAGCAGCGGCAAAGGCAAATTGGGGCGTGATGGATTTTCGCAACGCGGGGGATGTTGCACAGACGTAACGCCTATGCCGTCGGCCCGTCAAAGACTGCGGATTTCAAGCTTTCGATATACATACGTATTGCCTCAGCGCCGCGCTGGGATGCTGGACGCGGGTCGCTCTGATCGGCAGTATACGCCATTCTGCGTTCTTGGGCGTCGCGATATTGAACCGCAATCGCCGCATAGTCCGCGAGCAAGGGTAGCAGCTCCTGCGCATTTCTGACCACAGGACCATTGTTCCAGAAATCATATTCCGGCGGTGCATTTGGAGCGACTTTGCTATGCGTATCAATGAAAAAGCAGGCGCGTGGGCGATAGAGAAACTCATACACCTGGCTTGATACATCGCCGATATAGGCGTCTGCGGACAAGGTGTAGCTCATGTCAAACAGGCGCGCGCTATCCACATCAATCCGGATATTGGGCGCGTTATAATATTTCGTGTCAATATCCGGTCGTTTGCGGGTCACGCGGTATTCGGGCGAAATATGCACCTTTTTGTAAAAGAGCATAACATGTGGCGCAAAGATCAGATTGTATCGGTCCGAGTTCTGATAAAAATACTCCAAAATGTCGACCCCATGGTCGAACCAACTCGACAAATGCGGATCGAAATGCGGATTATACAGGAAGGTGGGGTTATCGTTGTCAAAAAACACCTCGGGCACACGGCCTCGCAAAATGTCAAATTTTGCATAGCCGATAATGCGGAATTGGTCCGCAGTCGCTATGCCCGTGTCGATGAATTGATCTTGCACCTTTTGACCGCTGACGAGCAACAGATCAAATTCTCCAAGCGCTGGATGAACGGACACACTCCGGTCTCCCGAACCATGCGGAACACAGATAAAGGCAGGGCTGCGATTACGCCCGCGAAATCTGGACCAATGACGTTTCAAGGTTAGGCAAGTACGCTCTGTCGAGATGACAGCCGAACATTGGCGTAGCAAGCGGCTATGATAGTATAAGCGCATGAGACGATGGACGGGCACCAGCTTGTTTAGGCCCCTGGTCAGCACTTCCAGCGGCTTAGGAAGAGCCAGAGATTGCCACTCCAACGCCGCAATCTGTTCAGAAGACAGCAGTTTCTCCACCTCTTTCTTGGTTGCCTCACTGCCGAATGCAATGACCGCACGAAGCCCATTTTCCTGCAGCGCAAACGCACCAGCTATGCCTGCCAGATGCGCCACCTGATGACCCGCATCGTGATTGAACAGAAATACTACAGGGGCGCTGGCGGTTGAGTCAGGCCGTTTTTGGTGCGACTTCGTGATCATGCATTTTCATTATCTCTTGTGGGAGAGTTTGGCGACCTTTTTGCCACAAATCAGTTGGGTTTTAAATGAGCATACCAGACGAACCGCGGGCGTTTTAGATATTCACCGGCCATTTGTTCAAATCTGATCGGCGGGCCTATTTTTAAAAACTCCTCAGACCTTTTTTATCTAAGACATAATGACATCTCTTTGAATGCGGAGCGAAGTGGATTAGTCCTTAGTCAGATTGGGGTGTGCACTTGATAGATGAGCAGAAACAGGGAAGTGGGCGCCGCATATTGCGATCTGGCGCCTGGCTTTTTTTACCAAAAACAGTTTCTGCGGTCCTAAGCCTTGTCTATCTTGCCGTCTCGACGCAAACTTTGGGGCCAGCAAACTTCGGCAAGTTCATGCTGATCTTTAGTTTTGCCCAGACCATAGCTGGGTTTACATCATTCCAGACATGGCAAATTTTGATCCGTTATGGGACCACACTTGTCCACGACAAATCACATACAAAGCTGGCAGAATTGACGTGGTTCTGCCTGATCCTAGATTTGGTTGGGGCCGTGATTGCATTATTGGTGGCAGCTATCGGTGCATGGGCGCTTGCCAGCAATCAAGGCTGGGATGATTCAGAAGCCATAGCAGTCATTGCCTTTACCGCCCTTCTCGTGTTGTCCGCGCGTTCAACGCCCACCGGACTATTGCGGATCAGCGACCGGTTCGGCGACGCCGCCATTCCCGACATGCTGGTTCCTATCATTCGTCTGATCGGCACCGGCCTGCTGATTTTAACGCAACCAACGGTGTGGGGCTTTCTGGCGGTCTGGCTGATTTCTGAGATGGTACCAACGATATGCGTTTGGGTTAATGTGTTGCGTAAGCTCCAATTGCCCTTGCGCCTAAAGACGCTGCCCACACGCCATGGTTTTCAGCAGAGCTTCCCCGGCATCGGCAAATTCGCCTTGTGGTCAAATGTGGGATCTAGTTTTAAGCTGACGAGCCAGCAAATGGTGGCCGTGATAGTCGGCTTTTATGTGGGCGCGACCGCCGCTGGATTCTTTCGGCTGGGCTATCAATTGGGCCAAGTTTTCGCGCGTGTTGGCGACGCAATATCAATGGCAATCTTCACCGAATATGCCCGTGTCGCGCATACAGGTGACCCAAAGGATGCACGCAATTTGCTCAATCGGATGATGAAGGCCTCCGGCGTTGCCGCAGTGCTTGTATTGGCAATCGTGGGATTGGCGGGCAAACCAGTTATCATATGGATATTCGGCGCTGAATTTGTCGCTGCTTATCCGCTGGTCATGATCTTGGGCGCAGCCACCGCCGTGCAATTTGCCACGCTTGGGCTGGAACCTGCATTATTGACCGCTGGCAAAGCCGGGCGCGTGATGCTGTGCAGCTTCGCTGGTGCAATCATGGTTGCACTTCTGCTGGTCTGGTTGATGCCCATCTATGGGGAAGTCGGCGCGGCCTTGGCTATGCTAGGCGCTGCCATAGTGAACGCAGGATTGCTCATCATTTCCTATCGCCAAAAGATAGTTGGCGAGAAACCCCAAGCTGCTCCTTAAGGGAGTCAGTGCGCGTTTATGAAGTCGACGACATCCGCAACGACCGGTGCTTTGTCGCGGAACGGGCGTGCGACGGCCATGATGATGTCGGCATGGCCAACACCGGGATAGATTTTCAACTGCTGCTGTCCGCCTAAAGCTTGGATCTTTTCAGAGAGAATTTTGCTGTTCCGCGGCTTTACGACGGTATCTTTGTCTCCGGTAAGCAGCAACAACGGCGGGGCATCGCCGCGTGCATAAGTGATCGGCTGCGTCTCGTTGAGATCAGGCCATTGGCCCAATGCGATTTTCGACGAATCGCTCGTTAGCGGCAGAAAATCATAAGGCCCGGCGAGGCCAATGACGCCCTTGATCACGTTCGGCTTCAGATCCATCGCGGCAAGCCATTGCGGGTCTAACGCAGCCATCATCGCAATATGCGCTCCAGCGCTATGCCCCATGAGAAAAATACGTTTTGGGTCGCCGTCATGCTTTGCGATGTTGGTAAGGACCCAAGCAATGGTGGCGGCCGTGTCTTGCACAAATGCAGGAAAGCGCACCTTTGGCGATTTGCGATAGTCCGCGATGACAGTGACAAACCCACGCGATGCAAAGGTACGCCCCACAAAGCCATAGCCCTCTCGTTCGCCATCACGCCATGAGCCGCCATGAAAAAAGATAAGCACTGGATGTGCTGTCTCGGTTCTGCCGAGGGGCGCATAGATATCAAGCTGCTGTCGCGCATCACTTCCATAGGCAGTGCCGGTGATCGGCGTTTCCGCAAGCTCAACAGCACCCGGTGCCATGCGGTCTGCAAAATCAAGCTTCTGTGGGTCAGTTTTGTTCCAGAACCAAAAGCCGGAAACGACGAGGGCAAGAAGCAACGCACTAAGTATATATTTGATCATGCGGGCTATGTGCCAATCAAAGCGTTGGTCCACAACGAAAAAAGGCGACCCCGGTTGGAGCCGCCTTTTTGGAAGTGCAAGAGTGAACCCTTGCGGTTCTGAACGTTTTTAGCGCTTCGAGAACTGGAAGCTCTTACGCGCCTTGGCCTTACCGTATTTCTTACGCTCAACAACGCGGCTGTCACGTGTCAGGAAGCCTTCGGCCTTCACTGCACTGCGCAGCAACGGTTCGAATTTCGACAATGCCTGTGCGATGCCATGCTTTACCGCGCCAGCTTGGCCAGAGAGGCCGCCGCCCTTAACGGTTGCGATGACGTCATACTGGCCCGTGCGCTCGGTTACACCGAACGGCTGGTTGATGACGAGGCGCAGCGAAGGACGTGCGAAATACACTTCCTGGTCGCGGCCATTGACGACGATTTTACCTGTGCCAGGCTTCAGCCATACGCGGGCAACGGCGTCCTTACGGCGGCCAGTTGCATAAGCGCGGCCTTGCGCGTCAATTTCCTGTTCACGGATGACAGCAGCGATCTGCGCAGGCGCCTGAACGTCGGCGCCCAGTGTTTCGAGATCAGCGAGCGAAGTTGCAGTGTCGGACATTATGCACCCACCTTGTTCTTGCGGTTCATGGAAGCGACGTCGAGCGTCGTTGGCTGTTGACCGGCATGTGGATGCTCGGCGCCATTATACAGATGCAGCGCACGCATTTGCGCACGGCCCAAAGGACCGCGTGGAACCATGCGCTCTACAGCCTTTTCAAGCACGCGCTCAGGGAACTTGCCGTCCAGCACCTTGCCAGCGGTGATACCCTTGATACCGCCGATGTAGCCGGTGTGGCGATAATAGACCTTGTCGGTCAGTTTCTTGCCAGTGAACTTCACTTTGTCAGCATTGATGACAATAACATGGTCACCGCAATCAACGTGTGGCGTGTAGCTTGGCTTCGTCTTACCGCGCAGGATATTGGCGATGAGGCTGGCAACACGGCCAACAACCAGATCTTCTGCGTCAATGAGGATCCACGATTTTTCGACGTCCTGTGGACGGATCGATTTCGTAACTCTGGATAGCGTTTTCATCGCTAATCGCACCTTTCGAAATTTTGTAGAAGCGCAGAATCATAAAGAAACCGCACGCGAAGCGGAGCCAATGGCGATGAAAGCTCTAACAGTCAAGCAAAAGCGCCTGTTTTACGGCGGGTATAATAATACCTCTAGCGCTAAACCGCCTTGCGTCCCAGAACATGCGCCCCCCATACGGCCGACGCAACCACCAAAGCACCAACAGCCTGATGTGAGACCGCCAAGACAATATTGACGCCGGTCATAACCGTGGCAATGCCCAAGATGATTTGGATACCATAAGTGCTATGGATAGCTACCGACGCTCCGCGCACGCCCGCTTTTTTAACACGGCGCGCTAATAATAAGAGTGCAGCCACCGCGACCCACGCCCACCAGCGATGGACGAAATGCGTCAGATATGGGTCGTTGACGAGGGCAAAGAATACGCCTTGTGTGGTGTCGACACCCTCGGGATAGAATCTGTCGTTCATCAGCGGCCAAGTGTTGGCAACGTAACCAGCATTCAATCCTGCGACCCAGGCCCCGAACAATAATTGTATAAAGAGAATGGAAAGGACAGTAGCGGCATAGCCAGTCATCGTGGCTGGCCGTGCCAACGGGTCCTTCGCAAGCGCGTGCAAATCAAGCGCAGTCCACACCAAGCCGCCGAGGATCGTCAACGCCGTCAGCAAGTGGACTGCGAGACGGTAATGGCTAACATCTGTCCGTGCAGAGAGGCCAGATGATACCATCCACCAACCAATGGTACCCTGAAGCGCACCAAGCGCCAAAAGCGCCAGCAGACGCGGCTTATATCCTGCCGGGATGGCTTTCTTTACCCAAAACCATGCGAGCGGCAATGCGAAGGCCAAACCAATGACGCGGCCAAGCAGGCGGTGGATCCATTCCCAGAAATAGATGAATTTAAATTCCGCGAGCGTCATGCCCGCTGGGCCGTTGATCTGCGTATATTCTGGTATTTGCTTATACTTTTCGAATTCTGACAGCCAACTTGCCTCGTTCAGCGGCGGCAAAGCGCCGGTGATTGGCTTCCATTCGGTAATGGATAGCCCCGACTCGGTCAGCCGCGTAATGCCGCCTACCACCACCATAGCAAATACAAGGCCCGCGACACACATGAGCCATGTGATCAGCGCGTTGGGCCGTGAGATCGCAGTTTCGACGGGTGGAGAGGCAGAGTTGTATGTGCTATTCATATGCGGCGATATGCGCCGGATTAACGCCAATCGCAAGCGTCAGAGGTTGCAAAAACTGCTATCCTGACTGCAAATATAGCGATGTAATGTTGTAACGTGCAGCGAATCACTGTAGGGCTTGTGAAATGGCACACGCGTGGAATAAATGGCGATGGGACGGGCTTGGCCTCAGCATTGCTGGACTGTGCCTGATCCATTGCATCGTAACCACGATATTGCTCGCGGTTCTCGCGTCCGCCAGTGGCTTTTTTCTGAACCCGGTTATCCATGAAGTTGGGCTGTTGCTGGCCATCATTCTTGGGATGCTGGCACTGGGTAAGGGCTTTCAGGATCACGGACTATTCCTGCCAGCAACCGTAGGTGCGCTTGGCATCGGCATGATGGGCGGCGCGTTAACGTTACCACATGGCGGCGTAGAGATTGCGTTCACGGTTGTCGGCGTCACGTTACTTGGTCTGGGCCATTTGCTTAACCATCGGGCCAAAACCTAAGTTTCAGCCAATCGCAGCCCACCGCTAATTGACCAGTCCCGTGCCACAGCTTACATGGGCGATATGGCAGTACATCATCACCACGAACATGAAGGCGCATCGCTCGCGCATGCCGCACAGAGCGCACTGGTTGCGGCAGGCGAACAATGGACTGACATGCGGTCGGATATATTCGCCGTACTCGCGACATTTGAAAAACCGGCTTCTGCCTATGATATCGCTGATCTTGTATCACAACGGCGCGGGAAACGCGTTGCGCCAAACAGCGTCTACCGCATATTGGACCTGTTTGTGGCGACGAACCTTGCCCGCCGGGTCGAAAGCGCAAATGCCTATATCGCCAATTCGCACCCGGGATGCCTGCACGACTGCATTTTCCTGATCTGCGACAGTTGCGGCACCGCCACTCATATTGATGACGACACGTTGACGATGCATGTGCGCACTGCGGCAGAACAGGCCGGGTTCGCAGAGGTGCGCCCCGTCATCGAAGTGCGCGGGATTTGTGCAGATTGCGGATGAACGCGCGGTAATTACCCGTTCGACAGTCCGATAAAACGCCGCTAAGCTATTTCCATGACACATTCCCCTGACACGCCGTTACTTGATGCGGTTAAAGTGCCCTCGGACCTTCGTAATCTTGCCGCGTCGCAGCTGCGCCAGTTGGCCGATGAACTGCGTGCCGAAACTATCTCTGCAGTCTCAGTGACCGGTGGCCATCTGGGCGCAGGCCTTGGCGTTGTCGAACTCACGACCGCAATCCATTATGTCTTTGATACGCCTGATGATCGGCTGATTTGGGATGTCGGCCATCAGTGCTATCCACACAAGATCCTCACGGGTAGGCGCGACCGTATTCGCACATTGCGCACCGGCGGAGGCCTATCTGGCTTCACCAAGCGCAGCGAGAGCGAATATGATCCATTCGGCGCTGCCCACAGCTCTACGTCGATCTCTGCGGCATTGGGTTTTGCCGTAGCTAATAAAATTGCTGGAAAGCCCGGCAAGGCGATTGCAGTCATCGGTGACGGTGCGATGTCCGCCGGCATGGCCTATGAGGCGATGAACAACGCCCAAGCCGCGGGCAACCGTCTTGTCGTAATTCTGAACGACAATGATATGTCGATTGCCCCGCCAGTGGGAGGCTTGTCCGCATATTTGTCGCGGCTGGTATCCTCCAGCGAGTATCTCGGCCTGCGCAGCCTTGCCAGTAAGCTCGCAAAAAGACTGTCCCGCCGGATTTACACCGCTGCATCAAAGGCCGAGGAATTTGCCCGCGGCATGGCGATGGGCGGCACTTTGTTCGAAGAGCTTGGCTTTTATTATGTTGGCCCAATCGATGGCCATAACCTCGACCAGCTTATTCCAGTTCTCGAAAATGTCCGCGACAATGCCGAAGGCCCAGTGCTGATCCATGTCGTTACGCAAAAGGGTAAGGGCTACGCCCCTGCAGAAGCCGCGGACGACAAATATCATGGCGTTGTCAAATTCGACGTCATTACGGGCAAGCAAGAAAAGGGCCCCGGCGGCGGTCCGCCTTCATATCAGAATGTCTTTGGCGCAACGCTCGCGAAGCTTGCGGAAACGGACCCGAAAATTTGCGCCATCACCGCGGCTATGCCCGGCGGCACGGGCGTCGACAAATTCTCCGCAGCACACCCCGAACGCTCGTTCGATGTGGGTATCGCCGAACAGCATGCAGTGACCTTTGCCGCTGGCCTTGCCGCGCAAGGAATGCGTCCATTCTGCGCGATCTATTCCACCTTCCTGCAACGTGCTTATGACCAAGTCGTGCATGATGTCGCTATCCAGAATTTACCCGTGCGCTTTGCCATTGACCGCGCTGGCTTGGTTGGCGCCGACGGCAGCACACATGCCGGATCGTTCGACATCACCTATTTGGCGACTTTGCCGAATATGGTCGTGATGTCGCCGGCGGATGAGGCGGAGTTAGTGCACATGACTTACACTGCCGTCCTGCATGACAGCGGGCCAATCGCTTTCCGCTATCCACGCGGTAACGGGACCGGTATTGTGCTGCCCGAAGTGCCCGAGCAGCTGGAAATAGGCAAAGGCCGGATCATGCGCGAAGGGAAAAAAGTCGCGATACTCTCGCTCGGCACACGTTTGGCCGAAGCGATGAAGGCGGCGGATACACTAGATGCTAAGGGCCTTAGCACCACCGTTGCCGACTTGCGTTTTGCTAAGCCACTTGATGAAAAAATGATCCGCCAGCTGATTGCTACACATGAAGTAATCGTGACCGTCGAGGAGGCCTCTGTCGGCGGCCTTGGCGCGCATGTGCTGACGTTGGCCAGCGACGCAGGGCTGATGGATGCGGGCCTAAAGATCCGCACGATGCGCCTGCCTGATATGTTTCAGGAACATGATTCACCGCAGAAGCAATATGACCAAGCCGGCCTGAATGCGCCGCAGATTGTTGACACTGTGCTGAAGGCCCTACGCCACAATAGCGCGGGCGTGGAGGAAGCGAGCGTGCGCGCCTGAAGACGCTTTGCGCTCAATGCGTTAGTTTGGAATGATCGCCTGAGCGGTCTGGCCGTCACCTTCAGGCGCAGCAATAATGTCGCGGGTAATGCTGCCCTTGTTCACCATGATGGTTTGCGGGTCACCGACAGATGATCGGATGCCGGCTTCGGCAGTTCCAGAGCTCGTCGAAATCGAACGTTCAGCCGCTGAGCGCGTTGCTATGCCGCCAAATAGAGCCTCTAATGTTTGTTCCTGACTTGCGTCGGTTGAACGCGTCATGGTTGCTGCGGTCGGCTCAAGCGCGAAGTCCGGCGGAACCACCAGCGGTGCAGCGCGGCCTGCAATAGGCGCAGCAGTTTTGTTGCCACCAAGCATATTGCCAACCGATGCGCAGCCGGCAAGCATCGGAAGTGCGAGCGTTGCAGCGGCAAGAAGCAAAGATTTCTTATTCATAAGCATATCCATTTACTGGCCGGATTGCGGACGTGACGTAGGCACATTACCGCCAAACATTGCGTCCAAAACTTGCTGTTTTGTATCGCCAGCCTGCGGGCGCGGGGCGTTGGGTGTCGGCGCGGGCAAGTTAAACGCAGCAGGTACCTGAAGTGGCTCTGACCGTGTAACGGCAAATTCATCGGGGCGATCGCGCTCATAAACGCTTGTTGTTCCGCAGCCAGAAAGCGTGAGAATAGCAACTGACGCCGCCGCTGAGATACGTATCCGCTTCATGACTTCTCCACTATGTCGGCGCTGCTTGCGGGTTCCTGAACAACAGACCCGCGATCGGACGCCTTGTCGCTTATCAGAAAGGCGCGGGCAAGCAATATCATCACGCCGATGCTGATGCAGGCATCGGCCAGGTTAAAAATGTAAAAGGGTCGGAAAGCGCCAAAGTGCAGGTCGGCATAGTCTACGACATAGCCATAACGCACGCGGTCGGCGATATTCCCGAACGCGCCGCCCAGCACCAGCGACAAGGCAAGCACATCACCACGCATTTTTTCGCGCCACATCCAAACGCCGACACCGACCGCAATCACGCTAGTCAATGCCACCAGCGCCCATCGTTCGCCGTCACTGTCTGCGGTTAAAAAGCTCATCGAAACGCCGCGGTTTTCAGCATAGCGCAAGTCAAAGAACGATATGATGTGAATGACGCCGCGGCTTTGAAGTTGCAACGGCCCAAGCATCGCATATTTCACGATCTGGTCCGCAATGAACACAAGGCTTGCGAGCATGAGGCCCTGCAGGCGGAATTTGGAGTTGGAATTCATGCTTAATCCTCTCCGTTTACGGGGAGGGGGACCATGCGAGGCGTGGTGGAGGGGGATGTAAATACGCACATATCCCCGCGTGTAAGCCGCCAGCCCCCTCCGTCAACCCCGCGGGTTGCCACCTCCCCATAGATGGGGAGGATTTGATGAGTATTACCCACCAACAACATCCGCACAGCGTCCGCACAAAGCGCCGTCATCAACAACCTCAGGCAAATGCCGCCAGCAGCGACCGCATTTGTGGTTGGCGGTTTTAACTGCGCCTTCCTCTCTGCCAAGATGCACCGCAGACACGATAAATATTTCGGCGAGGTCGATTTCGCCGGCATCACCCGAGTAGCTATATTCAACTTCCAGACTTGAGCCAATTTCCTTGTTGCGTCGCATAGGTTCAATCAGCTCGTTTGCCAGCATACGGGCTCCCCTGATGCGACCCCAATTTTCGGCCAATTTTGTATCAATCCAACCCGCATCAACCTCCGGCCAATCCGAAAAATGTACACTGTCGACATCCGCGCCGAAACGCGTCTGCCAAACTTCTTCGCTGGTGAACACCAACACGGGCGCGGCGTAACGAACGAGGGCGTGGAACAATATGTCCAACACCGTGCGATAGGCCATGCGCTTCGGATCAGTGGCCGCATCGCAATAGAGGCTGTCCTTGCGGATATCGAAGAAGAAGGCCGACAGATCTTCGTTCGCAAAATCGGTCAGCAACCGGACATAATTGTTAAAGTCAAAATCATCGACCGCTTGCCGCAGCTTTGCGTCCATGTCGGCGAGCAGATGGAGCATATAACGCTCAAGCTCGGGCATATCGGCAACCGCGACCTTTTCGGTGTCGGAGAAACCGTCGAGCGCGCCAAGCAGATAGCGGAAGGTATTGCGCAATTTGCGATACTGGTCGGACACGCCTTGCAGGATTTCCTTGCCGATCCGGTGGTCCTCAGTGAAGTCGACCGTCAGCGCCCAAAGCCGTAAGATATCCGCACCACTGTCACGCATCAGGTCCAACGGGTTGATCGTGTTGCCCAGCGACTTGGACATTTTCATGCCCTTTTGGTCCATCGTAAACCCGTGGGTCAGCACCGCATTGTAGGGCGCACGGCCCCGCGTGCCGCAGCTTTGCAGTAAGGAAGACTGGAACCAGCCACGATGCTGGTCGCTACCTTCCAGATACAAGTCCGCAGGCCATTGCAGATCAGGCCAACGTCCACTTTCAAGGACAAAGGCATGCGTGCAGCCCGAATCAAACCAGACATCAAGAATGTCGGTTACGCGCTCATAATCTGCGAGTGCGTAGTCAGGCCCAAGATATTCCTGCGCCCGTTCCTCGGACCAGCCATCGACACCCTGTGCGCGCACGCCGGCAATGATGCGCGCGTTCACGGCCGGGTCGTCGAGATATTGGTTGGTTCCCTTTTTCACAAACAAAGTGATCGGCACGCCCCATGCGCGTTGACGGGACAGCACCCAATCGGGGCGGCCTTCGACCATCGACGACAGGCGGTTGCGGCCCTTTTCGGGGATGAAGCGAGTATCCGAAATGGCGGCGACCGCCTTTTCGCGCAACGTGGCGCCAACAGTCGCTTTATCCATCGGCACAAACCATTGCGGCGTGCAACGATAAATGACTTTCGCCTTTGACCGCCAGCTGTGCGGATAGCTGTGCTTGTAATCCGCCGACGCCGCGAGCAATCCGCCAGCCGCGTGCAACGCAGTGCAGATGGGGCCGTCAGGCGCGTTGAATTTGGGATTGATGACGCTGCCTTCACCGCCCAGCCAGAGCCAGTCGGCGCGATATTTGCCATCGCCTTCGACCGCGAAAACGGGATCGATGCCATTCGCCTTGCACAGATCGAAATCATCTTCACCATGGTCCGGCGACATATGAACAAGACCAGTGCCGCTATCAGTGGTGACGAAGTCGCCTGCGAGCATTGGGCGCGGTTTCGCAAAGAAGCCGCCGAGATGGTGCATTGGGTGGCGGACGAAGGTTCCGGCGAGGTCAGCGCCTTTGCCGCGCCAAGTGACGTCGATCAGGCTCACACCATCACCGAGACGTTTGGCAAAGTCATCGACCAAAGCTTCTGCAACCAGGCATTTTTTGGAACCATTTACCGTGACTAGCCAATAGCTAACTTCTGGACCGTAAGCCAAAGCTTGGTTCACCGGTATCGTCCAAGGCGTCGTTGTCCAGATCACCGCATGCGCGCCCACCAATTCGGCAATCGGCGACTCCACAATCTCAAACGCCACGTCGATCTGCGTCGAGACGATATCTTCATATTCGACTTCAGCTTCGGCCAAGGCGGTCTTTTCGACGGGCGACCACATCACTGGCTTTGCGCCGCGATAGAGCTGGCCGCTTTCGGCGAATTTCAGCAGCTCGGCAACAATCGTTGCCTCGGCCTGAAAATCCATGGTCAGATAGGGATTGTCCCAATCGGCATTGATACCCAGCCGCTTGAGCTGCTCGCGCTGCGTATCGACCCAATTCTGGGCATAAGCGCGGCATTCGGCGCGAAATTCAACAGCGGGCACTTCGTCTTTGTTCAGCTTTTTCTTGCGATATTGCTCTTCAACCTTCCACTCAATCGGCAAGCCGTGGCAATCCCAACCGGGCACATAAGGCGCGTCTTTGCCAAGCAAAGTCTGCGTCCGCACGACCATGTCCTTGAGGATATGGTTCAGCGCATGGCCGATATGCATGTCGCCATTCGCATAAGGCGGGCCATCATGCAGGATGAACTTTTCCCGCCCACGGCGGCGATTGCGCAGCTCCGTGTAGAAATCTGCCGCCTGCCAGCGCGCTAAAATACCCGGCTCCTTCTGCGGAAGGCCAGCCTTCATCGGAAAATCGGTTTTGGGCAAGAAGACGCTGTCGCGATAGTCTTGTTTCGGTGAGTCAGCAGGTTCGGTCATATCGTGCGGGTGCTTAGGGGAGGTTGGCGCTTTAGACAACTATTTGAGCGCAAAATTGGCGAAGTAGAGTCGGTTCGCGCTGTCTAATTAAAAGTCACGCCAAAATGTCGCGCGCCTCGTCACAATCTTTCGCCATCTGCGCCATCAGCGCGTCTAGGCTATCAAACTTGGCCTCACCGCGAATGAAGGCATGGAATTCAATTTCAATATTCTGGCCATAGAGGTCTTCGGCAAAATCGAAAAAATGTGGCTCCAGCAATTCCTTGGGTGGGTCAAAGGTCGGGCGGACGCCAAGGTTTGCCGCGCCGTTGAACACGCGGCCATCGGGCAACCGCCCCTTCACCGCATAAATGCCGTAACGTGGGCGCAGATAATGGCCCATGTCGATATTGGCAGTAGGAAAACCCAAGAGTCGGCCGTTTTTGTCGCCATGCTGCACAACGCCTTCAACGGCAAAAGGCCGCGTGAGCAATGCGGTTGCGGTTGCGCAGTTGCCGTCTTGCAACGCAGTGCGAACGCGGCTTGACGAGATGACACCTGCGTGATCGACCACAGGGCCCATCGCAGTGGAGGAAAGTCCGTGCGTGGCGCCAATCGCGCGCAGCACATCAATATTGCCGCCACGCGCTTTACCAAAAGTAAAGTCCTCGCCAGTGACCACCGCCGAAAACCCAAGCCGCTCGATCAGCAATTTGACAATGAAATCGTCTGCACTGGTCGCGGCAAGTTCCGCATCGAAATCGAACACCAACATCGCATCCGCGCCCGCAGCTTCGAAAAGGCGCTGCCGCTGATCAAGCGTTGTCAGCCGGAACCAAGGTGATTGCGGCGCAAAGAAGCGCACGGGATGCGGATCAAATGTGGCGATAATGGCTGGGCGGCCAGCGGCCTTGGCCTGCGCTATGGCTTCACCCGCCACTGCTTGGTGCCCCAAATGGAAGCCATCAAAATTGCCCAAGGCCACGACCCCGCCGCGCAGAGCGTCAGGCATGCGGTCTTTAGCAGAAAGGCGCGGAATGGTCATTATACCGCGGAAGCCTTTATCATCGGAACCAACCCTGCACGAATGACGCGCAGGGCATTTTCACCCATGACGGCGCGGATTTCTTGCGCCGTGAAGCCTTCGTCCAGCAAAGCTTGCGTCACTTGAACCAATTGCGACGTGTCGAAACGCACTGTGGTTGCGCCGTCATAGTCCGACCCCAAAGCCACATGCTGAATGCCGACAAGATCGCGGACATGCTTCATCGCTTTGGCAGCCGCGCGTGGATCGGTTGAACAGATTGCGCCATCCCAATAACCAATGCCTATAACACCGCCGGTTTTGGCGACGCCGCGTACTTCATCATCGGTCAGGTTGCGATTGACCTTACATGTCGCCTGCACGCCGCCATGGCTGGAGACCACTGGCCGCGTCGCCATAGCGAGCACTTCGGCAACGCCCTTGTGCGACAAATGGGCGATGTCGACGATCATGCCCTTCGCCTCCATTCGCCGCACGATGTCGCGACCAAAAGGGGTCAGCCCGCCTTTTTTTAGGCCATGCATTGACCCGCCCAGTTCATTGTCAAAGAAATGTGTAAGTCCGGCCATACGGAAGCCGGCATCATACAACCGGTCAAGATTGGACGCTTTACCTTCCAAATTCTGAAGGCCTTCGATCGTGAGCATCGCGCCGACCGGACGCAGAGCTGTTTGCCGTGCGGCAAGCAATGTGTCCAATTGGGCCGCTGAATCCACCGCTGCCAACGCGCCGTTCGAACCCGCAACGGCATCGCCACGTTTCGCCGCATGATATAATGACCGTTCGACCAAAGAATGCCATGTCTTCACCGGCTGCAACTGCGCAAAGGTGAGCAAGGTGATGTTGTCGCTATCGGCGCCATTGCCGTCATAATTCTGGTTCTTTGGCGTCTTTGTAACGGACGAAAACAACTGCAACGCAACATTGCCATTTTGCAAGCGCGGCAAATCCACATGGCCGCGCGACACGCGGTCGTTGATATCGCGGTCCCACATTAACGTGTCGCTGTGCAGGTCCACGATGTTCAACGTCTTGTGCAGAGCCTTGGCTTCGTCACTGACCGCAATCAAGGCTTTGCCGTCGACCTGATTCATCGATCCTTCGACATAGCCCGGCAGGAACCCAAAGAAACCCAATGCAGCAGCCGCAATCAATGCCACCGGAATCCAAAATCTTTTACGCATATACCCCCCCTGCACGTTGATATTTAGGCAGCTTCCCGCCGCACCAGCGTTACAAAATCGAAGGCCGGAGCGCCGCCTTCGGCTTCGTGCCCCACGCGCTCTATTTCCTCCCATATGGACATATCAAAGGCGGGCACTGATGCGTCGCCTTCGGGATTGGCATCGATTTCGGTGAGTTCGATGCGGTCAGCAAGCGGCAAGAACAATTCGTAAATCTCCGCGCCGCCGATGACGCACACATGCGGCCCATTAGCACGCTTCAACGCGTCCTCAACCGAATGGACAACCTCGGCGCCCTCTTCCTCCCAAGCCGTGTCGCGGGTGAGCACGATGTGGCGACGTCCATCGAGCAAGCCAGGCAGGCTGTCAAAGGTCTTGCGGCCCATGATCATTGGCCGTCCTTTAGTGACCTGCTTAAAATGGCGCAGGTCAGCGGAAATATGCCATGGCATGCCGCCGTCCTTCCCGATTGTCCCATTAACGGCGCGGGCGAGGACAAGAACGATTTCAGGATGATTCATGCGCCCGTCTTGCAGACTTTTTCTTACCGATACAAGCGGGTGACATGGCCTATTTTTCGCCCCGGCCTTGCTTCGGCTTTGCCATACAGATGCAGGCTTGCCGCAGGGTCAGATAAAATCTGCTCAAATCGGTCGCCATCGTCGCCAATCAGGTTTTCCATTTCCACCCGTTCAGCAACAGTGTCCGTCGCGCCAAGCGGCAGGCCGCAAATAGCGCGAATGTGGTTTTCAAACTGACTGGTTGCCGCACCTTCGATGGTCCAATGGCCGCTATTGTGCACGCGGGGTGCGATTTCGTTGAACACTGGGCCTTGCGCACTGGCAAAGAATTCGGCGGTGAACACGCCGACATAGTCTAGCGCTGATGCGACCGCTGCGGCCAGCGCGCGCGCGTCTTGCTGCTGGCTTTCAACCAAGGTGCCCGACGGCAGCGTCGATGTCGCAAGGATGCCACCGACATGCAGATTTCGCGGGCTTTCCCAAAAACGGATTTCGCCATCTTGGCCGCGCACCAATATCACCGAATATTCCGCATCAAACGCCACCATGGCCTCGGCAATGACGGGTTGGGAACCCGTCCGTTCCCACGCGCCGGCAATGTCGCTCCGCGCCTTGATCCGCGACTGCCCCTTGCCGTCATAACCAAATCGGATAGTTTTCAGAATGCAGGGCAGGCCAACTGTATCAATCGCCGCGGGCAATGCACTCTCGTCCTCCGCCACAGCAAATTCCGCCGTCTTACCGCCAAGCGCGCGCACGAAATTTTTTTCCGCAGCCCTATCCTGCGCGACTTCCAATGCTCTGAGCGGTGGGTAAACCGGAACAAGGCCAGTGATCGTTTCAAGCGGCGGCACTGGCACATTTTCAAATTCGAAGGTGACCACATCGCACGCGTTGGCAAATGCCTTCAGTGCGGCCAAATCATCATATTCGGCGACCGTATATGCAGCGCCCACATCGCAAGCGACATTGTCACCCGGCGGGGCGTAAATATGGCAGCGATAGCCCAATTGCGCAGCGGCGACCGCAAGCATACGGCCAAGCTGACCGCCGCCTAATATTCCAATAGTTGAACCGGGGGGTAACGCAGCCATCACGCAAACTTATTCGGGCGTTTCGGCGACCGACGCCGTTTGTGCTGCGCGCCATGCATCAAGCCGTTGGGCAAGCGCCGCATCCTCATTCGCCAGCATTGCCGCCGCCAGCAAGGCCGCGTTTGTTGCGCCCGCCTTGCCAATCGCCAAGGTCCCGACTGGAATTCCGGCGGGCATCTGGACGATGGACAAAAGGCTGTCCATCCCGTCCAGCGCCTTGGACTGCACGGGCACGCCAAGCACCGGCAGCCGCGTCATGGATGCCGCCATGCCGGGCAAATGTGCCGCGCCGCCTGCGCCAGCAATGATGCATTTCAAGCCACGCCCAACCGCGCCTTTTGCATAATCATACAAGCGTTCGGGCGTGCGATGCGCAGACACCACTTTGCATTCATGGGGGATTTGGAGCGCGGCAAGCGTCGCAGAAGCCTCTCGCATCGTCTCCCAATCCGAACGGCTTCCCATGATGATGCCAATGAGCGGCGCTGCGTCGGTCATGTGTCACTCCCCTGACAAATTCGATAGCGATGGCCTTAGCCTTGTGGTGCAAAAGGCGCAATGCAGCAACGACGCTTAAGCCGCCAAAGTTCTAGGGCGCGGAGGCAATGCGCAATTAGCGCTCGGAAAGATAGTAATAGTCGCCGTTCAAATTGTCGTCCAATTCATACACGATGGGTTGCCCCGTGGGGATTTCGAGGCCGCTTATGTCGGCATCCGAAATACCAGACAAATGCTTGACCAGCGCGCGCAAGCTGTTGCCGTGCGCCGAAATCAAAACGGTTTTCCCAGCCTGTAATTCCGGCACTATTGCATTTTCCCAATAAGGCAAAACGCGGTTGATGGTGTCTTTCAGACTCTCTGAAGCGGGTATATCTATGCCCGCGTAGCGCGGATCAGAGGATAGATCATAAGGCGATCCAGCATCAAGCGGCGGCGGTGGAATATCGAAGCTGCGGCGCCATATCTTCACCTGATCGTCACCATGCTTGGCCGCTGTCTCTGCCTTGTCCAGCCCAGTGAGCCCGCCATAATGCCGCTCATTCAATTGCCAGTTCTTGGTGACCGGAACCCACAAGCGCCCCATGGCCTCAAGCGCGAGATTGAGCGTTTTGATCGCGCGCGTTTGTACGCTGGTAAACGCCGCGTCCGGCGCAATGCCTTTTTCCTTCATAAGCACGCCTGCCGCCCATGCCTCAGCCGCGCCTTTTTCGGTAACGTCCACGTCCCACCAACCGGTAAATCGGTTTTCAAGGTTCCACTGCGATTGGCCATGACGAATGAGGATGAGTTTGGGCATGCGTGTTTCCTAATTTGTTTGACCGCGCCCTAACGCAAGTTGGCTAAATCGCCAAGGTCATGAAACGCCTGTTAGATCATCCTCAATAATCCGCATATTCGCAGTTTATACCATCTCAGCTAGTGTCGCGAGGCATTCGCGGGCGAGTAAGCGGCAGCGTTCAGGGGACCAGCCTTGTTCGGGGTCGTTGCCATGGACGGTGTCCTTATAGGGCATTTCAAGCGTCATAGAGACGCAATTGTGCGAGGGTCCGAACCGCTCGGCCAATTGGTTGGTGGACATGCTCAGGTTCGCCCTGCCGGGACCAGCCTTGGTATAACCCAGTTCGGTCTGGAAATCGGGCGTCCGCGCGGAAAGACGGTTGATGAAGGCATTATAACGCTCACCCTGATCATCGGTCCACGAAGGGATGCCTTCAAAACCAGCCATGAAGGCCGCAGGAATGGCTTCGTCGCCATGAATATCCATGGCCCAATGCACGCCTTTTTCATCCATCGCGTTGCGGATGCCAAGCACTTCGGGGCTGCGTTCTGCCGATGGGTCGGCCCATTCGCGGTTCAGGTTGACGCCCAGATAATTGGTCCGCAAATGCCCACGGCAGCTTCCATCGGGATTGCAATTGGGCACAATGTGGAAGCGGCATTTTTCCAGCAGCACGCGCGTATGCGGATCGCTGAGGTCCGTCAGCATATCAATCGCGCCTTCGATCCAATACTCAGCTTGAGTCTCGCCGGGATGCTGGCGCGCATACAGCCAGACCTGCGTTTCGCCATTGCCCATTTCGAGGCAATCAATCGGTTGCCCTTCAAGGCTGTGGCCAAGGCAGCGATAGGTCACGCCTTCAAGCGATGCCGTCTCGGCAATCAAATCATGGTGCCGTTCCATGCTGTAAGGGGCGAAATAAGCAAACCATGCAAGATCGCTTGCGGGGGTGTAGCGGATGGTCATCGTGCCACCGTCCGACGCCTTGTCGTAGCTGGTATCAGCGCGACCCCAATAATCGCGGTCTTCGGAGACGCAAGCGCGGTAATTGGGCCAGCCGCCGGGATAGGCGCTGCTCTCAAGGCCTGTAATCCGCAATTCCAGCTCCTCGCCTGAAGTGCACGCCACGCGAAAGTGGAACCATTGTGCAAATTCTGAATCCTTGTCCGTGCGGATGCCAAGGGTCGCCACATTGCCCCGCATTGCATGGACGATGATATTGCCACTGTCGAAGGCGGCGTTGATGTCAGTAATCGGCATTTTTGGTTCGCTCTCGCAATGAAGTCATGGCACGCGGATAGTCGCACCAGACACGCCGGGGAAGTCCTTAAACAAGGATTCGGCCAATTTGGACGCGGCGATACTGGGTTGGGCGGCGGGTGAGCCTGCCTTTGCCAATTGCACCGCCGTGCCTTCCCAAATCACCACCCGGTCGCTGCGCCGGACGATGCGAACGGCCAATGTTGTCTGCAACTGAGCTGCCGAACCGCCGCTCAAATTAATGCCAAGGCCAATGCCCAGACCGGAGCCATAGCTCCCGGTGGAGCCGCCGACGCCAACCGATATAGGCGCGCGTCGATCGGCACGAATCATCGTGGCGCCGAAACGGGTCTCTGCGACCACGTCTGCATCGCCTTCTATGTCGCGATAGCCAATCCGCTGCATTTCGCGCGCGACGGCCGCAAGATAAGGCGACCCCGAAAGCGTGCTGTCCGATACCGATTCGCCAACCAGCGCGACAGCGAAGCTGCCGGCTCCATACGGCACGCCTTCTGCGGCGCGATTAAAGCGCGTAACCTCAACCGGGCCAGTTGGCACGACACAAGCCGTCAGGAGGGCAAACGAGAGAAGCGGCAAGAACCGCGCATTTTTCATCATGGGTACATCCTTAAGGCTGTCCCTTACCACATCCAACAATCTATGGGGGCTTAATCCGCAAATAGGGCCAATCGCGCTTGACTTTCCGCTGCCCGATCCATAGGAGCGCCCCTTCAATTCAAGCTTCTTGCATTTATTAGACGGGCAAATCCGATGAAAGTCGTTAATTCTCTGAAGTCGCTCAAGGGCCGCCATCGCGATAACCGCGTGATTCGCCGCCGTGGTCGCACGTATGTCATCAACAAGACCCAACCACGCTTTAAGGCGCGCCAGGGTTAATTTGATCCTGCCTGCGCATTGCAGGCAGATGGCTCTCACAAAATGCCGCTCCGAATTTTATTCGCGGGCGGTTTTTTTGCGCCTGGCGATAAGGAAATTGTGACCATGAAGATAACCATAGTCGTGTTTGATGTTGGCAAAGTGCTTTTCGAATGGGACCTGCGCTATCTTTTTGCCAAGCTGATCGCAGACAAAGATGAGCTGGAATTTTTCGTCACGCATGTCGTGACGCCCGAGTGGCATTTTCAACATGATGCGGGTCGCGCTTTGGACGATATGGTTACCGAGCGGATTGCTGAATTTCCAGAATATGCCAAGTTGATTGCGGCCTACGCCCCCCGTTTCAATGAGACCATTCCAGGGCCCGTCACAGGGTCGTTGGAGATTGTGCAGGAACTCGCCGAAAGCGGCGTGCCGTTATTTGCGATCACTAATTTTGGCGCAGAATTGTGGGAAGGATTCCGTCCGACACAGCAGATATTCGACCTTTTTCAGGACATAATTGTGTCGGGAGTCGAAAAATTGGTGAAGCCTGATCCTGCCATTTACGCACTGGCGTTGCAGCGTTTCGGAATAAAGCCGGGGCAAGCGATTTTTATCGACGATAATCATGCCAATGTCATCAGCGCGCGCGAGACTGGTTTTGCCGCACATCATTTTAGGGATGCAGCATCACTCCGCGCCGAATTGGTTGCGCTCAATTTACTGCCTTGAATTTTTGCCCGTAGAACCGCGGAGGTCGCAACACTGGAACATATTTCTCTGTGCCGTCCGTCCGCTTGCATGAACCAAAAAACATGGGTGCAAGGTCTTCCATTCATTGCGCGTCTGTGCTTAAGCAAGCGCCGAAACTCTCTTTTCCCGAGGACGTAATCTCCCATGAATATCCATGAATATCAGGCCAAAGAACTTCTCGCAAAATTCGGTGTGGCCTGCCCTGCCGGTATCGCAGCATTGAGCGTAGAAGAGGCGGTTGCCGCCGCTAAGCAATTGCCTGGTCCCTTATATGTGGTGAAATCGCAAATTCATGCCGGCGGACGTGGGAAGGGCAAGTTCAAGGAACTGGGCCCAGACGCAAAAGGCGGCGTGCGTCTGGCGTTTAATCTGGATGAGGTTGAGGCCCATGCCAAGGACATGTTGGGCAACACGTTGGTAACGATCCAGACTGGTCCAGAAGGCAAGCAAGTCAACCGCCTGTACATCACCGACGGCGCCGACATTAAGCAAGAATTCTACCTCGCGTTGCTGGTTGACCGTGCGACCAGCCGTATCGCGGTTGTTGCGTCGACCGAAGGCGGCATGAATATTGAAGACGTGGCGCATGACAGCCCAGAGAAGATTCACACCATCGTTGTTGATCCGGCAACCGGACTTCAGCCACATCATGGCCGCAGCGTTGCAAAGGCGCTTGGCCTGACGGGTGATTTGGCCAAGCAGGCGCAAACTGTGCTTACCGGTCTTTATGCCGCGTTTTTGGGCACAGATGCCGAGCAGATTGAAATCAACCCGCTCGCTGTGTGCGAAGGCAAAAATGGCGATGAGCTGTTGGTGCTGGATGCCAAGGTTGCGTTCGATGGCAATGCCATGTTCCGGCACAAAGATCTCGCCGAGCTGCGCGACTTGACCGAAGAAGACCCTGCTGAAGTCGAAGCATCCGAATATGACCTTGCGTATATCAAGCTCGACGGCAACATCGGCTGCATGGTCAATGGCGCTGGCCTTGCGATGGCGACGATGGACATCATTAAGCTAAACGGCGAATTTCCGGCCAACTTCTTGGACGTTGGCGGCGGCGCATCGAAGGAAAAGGTGACGGCTGCGTTCAAGATCATCCTGAAGGATCCTGCCGTAAAGGGCATATTGGTAAACATTTTCGGTGGCATCATGAAATGCGACATCATCGCCGACGGTATCGTTGCTGCGGCAAAGGAAGTGAACCTGTCGGTGCCGCTCGTTGTCCGCCTCGAAGGCACCAATGTGCAGCAAGGCAAGGACATTCTCGCCAATAGCGGCCTGCCAATCGTGTCGGCCAATGATCTGGGCGATGCAGCAGAGAAAATTGTAGCAGAAGTGCGCAAAGCAGCTTGAGATTGTAGCCGCCGGTCCCAACATGCGTTGAGGGCCGACGGAAATGCTGAATAAGTTCAATATCACGGGTCGATCAGGCACTTGACGTTTACGTAAACGGTCAGCATAGGCACAGCAGTTTGGGATGGCATCTACCTGTCCCATTGAGTCGGTAAGGAAGGATGAGCACATGAAGATCATCGTCCCCGTTAAGCGGGTCATCGATTATAATGTTAAGCCGCGGGTAAAGCCCGATGGTTCGGGCGTGGATTTAGCGAACGTCAAAATGAGCATGAACCCGTTTGACGAAATCGCCATCGAAGAAGCGTTGCGTTTGCGTGAAAAGGGCGTTGCGACAGAAGTGATCGCAGTGTCGGTTGGGCCGGACAAGGCACAAGAAACATTGCGGACTGCGCTCGCCATGGGCGCTGACCGCGCGATCCTTGTCGTTGCGGAAGATGTCGAGCCTTTGGGCGTTGCCAAGATCCTCGCGAAGATCGTTGAAGAAGAGCAGCCCGGTCTTGTCATTCTTGGCAAGCAGGCGATTGACGATGACTCCAACCAGACCGGCCAGATGCTCGCAGCATTAACGGGTCGTCCGCAAGGCACCTTTGCCAATACGGTAAACGTATCTGGCGATTCAGTGCATGTTGCGCGCGAAGTCGATGGCGGTTTGCAGACAGTGTCGCTGAAGATGCCAGCCATCATAACGACTGACCTGCGTTTGAACGAGCCGCGTTATGCGTCTTTGCCAAACATCATGAAGGCAAAGTCAAAGCCACTCGCGCAGAAAACACCTGCCGATTATGGCGTCGATGTAACTCCGCGTCTTAAGACGCTGAAGGTTGTCGAGCCCCCCGTGCGTAGCGCCGGTATCAAGGTTGCCGACGTCGATGCGCTGGTTGCAAAGCTTAAGGAAATGGGAGTGGCCGCATGAAGACCCTCGTTTATGCCGAACATGACAATGCATCGTTGAAGGATGCTACCCTTGCCGTCGTCACCGCTGCATCACAGATTGGCGAAGTGCATGTGCTCGTTGCCGGTTCAGGCTGCGGCGCAGTTGCTGCGCAAGCTGCCAAAATCGCTGGCGTGACAACTGTGCATGTTGCCGATGACGCGGCCTATGCGCAACAATTGGCCGAAAATGTCGCGCCATTGGTTGCTTCATTGATGGCAAGCCATGACGCGTTTCTGGCGCCTGCCACATCGAACGGCAAGAACATCGCGCCACGCGTGGCGGCCTTGCTAGACGTCATGCAAATCTCAGACATTTTGTCGGTTGAAAGCGCGGATACGTTCACGCGGCCCATCTACGCCGGCAACGCGATTGCCACTGTGCAGTCGTCCGACGCCAAGAAGGTCATCACCGTGCGCGGTACAGCCTTTGCCAAAGCAGAGGAAACTGGCGGTTCGGCCACGATCGAAGCTGTCTCGGGCAGCGGCGATTCAGGCACATCGACCTTCCTCTCGGCAGAGATCGCCAAGCAGGAACGCCCTGAGCTTACCTCTGCCAAGATCATCGTATCGGGCGGCCGTGCATTGAAGGATGCAGAGACATTTGCCGCGACCATATTGCCATTGGCGGACAAGCTTGGCGCTGGCGTTGGCGCAAGCCGCGCTGCCGTGGATGCTGGCTTTGTGCCCAATGACTATCAGGTTGGTCAAACCGGTAAGATCGTCGCACCAGAAGTGTATGTCGCCGTCGGCATCTCCGGCGCGATCCAGCATTTGGCCGGTATGAAGGATTCTAAGGTCATCATCGCCATCAACAAGGACGAAGATGCACCGATCTTCCAAGTTGCAGATATCGGCTTGGTTGGTGACCTGTTTACGGTTGTGCCGGAGCTGGTCGGGAAGCTATAAAATATTGTATTATAAGGTAAAAATGTAGGGCGGCCAGAAATGGTCGCCCTTTTTACTTGCAGCGGCTGGGTTGATTTGGCTAACTTGCCCTCATGGCACCGCTCGTCATGCTATCCATCGCTTTACCCATCGCGAAGTACCGGTAGCGCCGTGTCTTTCTATAGCGCCGATTAAGCGTTGGCGCTGCGCCCTTGCCGCTAGAGGTTATACCAAGACAATCTCGCGTCATAATGCCGCTGTCAATTTGCTTATGGCAGTAAGTCAGACGGCAAAGTCGGCTCGCTCAATATCTTCTCCATCCGGCGCCACCGCTCGGCCTCGGCCGGATTGCCGCGTTCGATATAGTTCCTGACCAAGTCCTTGCCCCAGCCATAGTTGATCACATAGCTGCGATAATGGTCCGTAAAGCCAATGGATTGTTCGGCCCGGGCCGGCGAAAGTAAGAGATATTTCTGCGTCAAAGCCAAAGCCTGTGGCCGCGTCACTTCACCGTCCAGATACATTTTTGCGATCGTTAGCCGCGCGCCCGAAAGTGCCTCGGTCATTTGCTGCATTTTCCAATAGGCTTGGGCTGTCTGGGGGTCCAGGCCAGCCAATGGGTACAGCACGTCGCGTTCAAAGGCCAAGCGCTCCTGCGCCGGAAATGCCAGATCAATCCCGTAATTTGCGCTTCCCTCGGAAAGGACGCTCATCGGGCTGTACAAGGGGTTTACCTCATACTCCTTCCAGCCATTTTTACGCGCCAGTCGTTCTTCAACCAACAGGTTTAGGACATGATGCCCGGGATAGCCCTCATGACAACCAAGATCGACGGCGCGACTGATGCGGATGGGAAGGTCGGTGTTGATCTGGATCAGGCTTTTGTAATTGCCCTTATAATAATTATAACCCGACCACGGCTTCCCCGTCACGAACTCCATATCAAAAGTTTCACCCGCCGGCAGGTTGATGTGCGCTTCAGTCCGCCGTTTGCACTCGGCAATCGCCGCGTCGAAGACGGGCTTCATGCGATCCTTGGGCACCGTATAATTCTCGTTAAAGCTATCCACCCGTGTTGCGAGTGGGCCGTTGCCCGGAATGAGCTTTTCCAGGCCAGCCAAAATGACATCATAATGGGCCAAGGGCATTAATTCCGGAACTGTCGCAAACTGGCCCTCGGCTTCTGCGTTAAACGCGAATTTGCGGCCCTGAAGCATCTGTAGCCGGGTATCTGCAGCGACAAGCATACCACGCAGCGCGCGTGCGCGGCGGCGATCTGGCAGCGACTGGATACCCGGTAAAGCGGCATCTATGGCAGCGGTGAGTGTGCGAGCTTGCGCAATCAAATCGGCAAGCGAACGCGGGTTCGCGGTGGCTGCGGACTGCAACGCAGCTGGACCATAATACGCATCCACATATTCCGGCTCATGCGTGCCAGCTTCGAGCGTCAATTGAATATACGCGTCAGAAACGTCGGTCAGAGACATTGAAGCCGCGGCCTGTGACGCTACCGATGGAGACGGAACCGAGCTGCAGCCCAAAGAGAGCAACGTGAGCGACAGGATGTAACTGCAAAACTTCATATGGCATCTCCAGAGAGCCGCTTGCGGGATGCGGCGAAGCGCAAAATACTATAGCCCAGAATGGCGGAAAGTAGCGACCCTATCAAAACACCAATCTTGACAGCGTCACCTTGTGCCGGCCCTGCAAAAGCAAGGCCACCGATAAACAAGCTCATTGTAAAACCGATACCGCACAGTACGGCGACGCCGAAAACTTGCGTCCAGCTGGCGTTGTGCGGCCGAGCAGCAATGCCGAGCTTAACCGAAAGCCAAATGCTGGTGAAAATGCCGATTTGCTTGCCCAAAAACAGACCCATCGCGATAGCAAGCGGAAGTGGCGCGGTAAGTGCGGCGAAGTTTATGCCCTCCAGCGAAACCCCAGCATTGGCAAACCCAAAAATCGGCACAATGACAAATGCCACGGGTTTCACCAAGGCATGTTCCAGCCGATGCAGCGGCGAATCCGCTGCATCCGGGGCGGCAAGCGTGCGTCGGAACGGTATGGCAAAAGCGGCCAACACGCCCGCAATCGTGGCATGCACGCCCGACAATAATGTGGCGTACCATAACAAGGCCGCAAGGAGCAGATATGGCCAAAGCACATTGACCCGAAACCTGTTCAACAACAACATCGCGCACCAGATGGCACCGGCCGCAGCCAAAGCCATGAGGTTCAGCTTTGCTGTATAAAACACAGCAATAATCGCAACAGCCCCCATGTCGTCGACAATGGCAACCGTAGTCAGGAACAGCTTCAGCGACGCGGGTGCACGACTGCCCAACAGCGCAAGTACGCCAATGGCAAAGGCAATATCGGTTGCAGCGGGAATGGCCCAGCCACGTCGTAAGGCGGGCTCGCCGCCTGCAATGGCAAGATAAATGATAGCTGGCACAATCATGCCAGCAGCAGCCGCGATCATCGGAAGTCTGCGATCAGCCCAAGTAGACAAGTGACCATCCACAAATTCGCGTTTTATCTCCAGTCCAACGAGCAAAAAGAATATCGCCATAAGACCATCGTTAATCCACAGATGTGCTGTCATTGGCCCAAGCTTGGGCGTCAATTCTGGGCCGATTACCGCATGGATGAGATGGGTGTAATCTTGCGCAACAACTGAATTAGCAATGATCATGGCCAGCGCGGCCGCCACCATCAGCAGTATCCCACCAGCCGCTCCGCTGGACAAAAATGCCCGCAAAGCAGATTTTCTGGTTAGTGATTTTGGAATATTGATCATGTAAAATTACTATGGCCATCAGGCTGCAACTTAGCAAGTAAGGGCCGCTGGCCAGCCAAGGTTGCGCGCAGCTTTCTGCTGGTGGAGGCATATGGGGCGGCGGGCAAAGCGACATCATGCGTCTGGATGTTGGGCCGTCCGCGCGCGCCTGGGTACCCGCTGGACCCGCCAGATTACGGATCGACGCAAGTTGGCGATTTCGCGTTGCGGGCGATGCCCAACCCGGCAATGGTCCCGCCGTGACCTTGTCCACCAGTTTCTAAGCGCTAGCCTTTATCCTGCCGCGAAATGCGGTTAGGGTCTGTCCGTCGATCATGGATATATATCTTCCCATAGCCAATTTGTCGGTGAATGCGCTGGTCATCA
>Ga0315899_10000155_pt1 | contig 84381 bp, 106 predicted proteins | sample LakEriMetagenome_2_FD_203518 | JGI IMG/M metagenome (GOLD analysis project Ga0315899, IMG submission 203518) | Freshwater fungal communities from buoy surface, Lake Erie, Ohio, United States - Buoy 4 MA112 | ecosystem: Environmental > Aquatic > Freshwater > Lake | place: USA: Lake Erie, Ohio... | reverse complement strand
TTTCGTATTCGACATTATGTAGTTCTTTATATTTTTTTTTAATGTCAGATAACTCTAATCCACCACCAGCACTTAATGATGATCCATTTACGTAAATTGTTTTATAGTTAAACCAAATCATATTTGGAAAATATAATTAAAAAATTTATAATTAAAAACCCAATACAAATAAAAAAAGGAAGTATAAACTCCCTTTCTTCATGACCTTGTGATTAGTTTATTATTAGAATTTTGTTCCGCAATGTGGGCAGAATTTATGTGTGTCTTTTTTACGTTTAGCACCACACTCTGTACAATATGTGATTAACTCTTCTCTTACAACTGGTTTAGTTGATTGTGGTTTAATGTGCCACCAATTTGTGGTAGATGGCCAACTATAAAACTCTGAGTTATCATAAGTAAAAGTTTGATCGGATTCCGATCCCTTTTCTACTCTACCCGTCTCAATATGTCTTGTTGGACTTGTTGCATTTTTTTTAAGAAGTGTATTTGAGGTACTGAATGTTCCACTTGTTAGTGAATTGTTGTAAACCATGTTTGATGTACTGTAAAATGTATTTGTACCTATAGAAGTTGTGGTAAAATGATTACCGTAATAAGGTGTTCCTGTGTTTGTAGTCCAATTAATGTTTGGATTATTGATTGTTAAAGTTGTACCATTAGAATTACCTGTTAATTTTACCTCATCAAAAAACTTGACAGTAACATCACCATTATTAGCGATAGCCTCTTTTACTTCTTGATTATTACCATTAACCACATAAGTTTCATACAAGAATTTTTTTGCCTCGTCTAAGTATCTTTCTAAAAAGACTCTTTCTCCGGGTCTTAAAATAATTCCTGCACCAATTGAATTACCATTCAGTTCAATTTTTGCTAAAACTTTATTTTTTGTGGGATTGTAGAGCTCTATTTCAAACTCATCACCGTTTTTAAGATAAACGGTATCTACGTGTTGTTTAAGTCTTTGTTTACCCTTAGTAATAAAAGACTGGGGTCTTGACAACGATGTTGTCCAAATTGATTGTCTCATTTCCTTATATTTTTTTTGTATTTGAATCCGAATTCGCTGGTATCAATTCCAACTCAAATGTCTCAAAGGACACTTCCGATTCAACCACAAGGTCTATTAATAATTATAGGTAAAAATTAAAAAAAGAAAAGAGTATTTATAGTAATAAACAACACTAAACACATTAATATGACATTAAAATTAGGTTCTGAAGGAGAAGACGTAAAAAAACTCCAAGAAAAATTAGGAGTAGACCCAATTGGTAAATTTGGTCCAAAAACAGATGCAGCCGTAAAGGCTTGGCAAACTAAAAATGGTTTAACACCAGATGGTATTGTTGGTCCACAATCGTGGGCAAAATTAATGGGTGAATCTATTGTAAGTTCACCTACAATTATTACTGAACCCGCACCTGTTGCTAATGTTGGGGGTTTAAAATTAGAAAAATTAAAAGGTCATATACCGGACGCAGTTATCGCTCAAATACCTGATACCGCTAAGAAATTTGAAATCAATACACCGCTGAGACTTGCACACTTCTTGGCACAGTGTGGTCATGAAAGTGGTGGTTTTAAGGCAACCCAAGAAAATTTAAATTATTCTGCAAGTGGTTTGAAGGGGATTTTTGGTAAGTATTTTAAAGAAGCTGGATTAGCGGAATCATATCAAAGAAACCCACAAAAAATCGCAAGTAGAGTTTATGGTGGTAGAATGGGTAATGGTCCAGAATCGACAGGAGACGGTTATAAATTCAGAGGTCGCGGATATATTCAGTTAACTGGAAAGGATAACTATACTGCTTTCGGTAAAGCAATAAACGAAGATATGACTGCAAATCCTGATAAAGTTGCAACTCATTACGCGTTGTTATCGGCCGCTTGGTTCTTCAGTAAAAATGGTTTACATAAAATTGCAGATCAAGGTGCAACTGATCAAGTCGTTACTCAAATTACTAAAAGAGTAAATGGGGGAACAATCGGTTTAGCTGATCGTATTAAACATTTTAAAGAATATTATCATTTATTAGCATAAAAAAAGGGAGTTTATACTCCCTTTTCTAATTCTTTGATATCAGTTTCTTTTTCTGCGTCGAATTTATCTAAAGTACTAAAACTTTCATCCTCACTTGGTCTTAATCTTGGTTTTAATTTTTCAAAAGCGGATTGACTTAGAAAGTGTGCATTTGCCATTTCACCTTCATAGATTGTTGGAAAAATACAATAAAATGTGGCATTATTAATTTGACGACTATCGTCAGTATAAGTTTCAACAACATAACTTTTTTCTTCATCATCTAACCATACTGCAGTATCATGTAAAGCGTAATTTGGTTCATAGAAAACACCATTGTATTTTAAAAATGATCCATACATACCATGATAAATTCCAAAAAGATGTGTCAATTTACTTTTGTAAAGTCTAATGTTTTTATTATCTAAACTAAACCTACCTATTTTAAATTCTTTTTGTAATGCATTGTCAAATAAAGATGCAACACCATTAAGTCCCACTTGTATTAATCTGTCATTTAACATTTTCCATTGATTACCTACTTTTTGAACTTCTCTAATAAACTCATATTTTTGAAATTTATCGTAAGCATCTTCTTTTGTTGTGTTTAAAATATAGATATCTCTTAGACCTTCGTCCATAGATTTCCACGATCCAATTTCATGAATCGGATTTCTTGCATTCAAGAAAGATTTTTTAATTTTTCTTTCTTGTCTTTTAAATTCAAAAGGACTATTTTCTTCTTCAGTTATTCTATTTAATATGTTATTATCTTCTTGTTCAAGTTGTGCTCGATATGTTACAAAATTAAATTTTTCTTTTTCATCTGCCAGTTGTGGATATATGTTCACTATCTGATCCCAAGTCATTGGTGTGTCCCCAACATTTAAAAATGATGTTAATCTATAACCCTCATTAGTATCCGTCACAACTTGTAATGCGGACATAAAATATTTGATTGGATGACCATTTCTTATTGTATCATATGTCAAACCTTCACTTTTATATTGTTCAGGTGTCTTACCATCTAATTTTGATTCATCAATTATAAACCAAAAGGTTCTTGCTGGTCTATATGTACCCCATAAATTAGTTCTTGAATCCGATGTATTTCTACCTGTGACACACCATTGATTACCATTAAACAATTTTTCCGCACAATATTGTTGGTAATAACCAAATTTCATGGATTCTTTTTGATCGGGTACAAAGTACACTCTAAGTCCGTCTTTATTGATTATTGCATCGGTATCACCATACCAAAGATTCTTAGATGCTTCTATTCTACCGGGAGTCGCCTTCCTATCTTTACCTGAAAAAACTTGATCTTCAGGAATAACAAAATCGTCATCTCTATATTCACTTAATAGAGATGTTATTTGTTTATAAGAATATTTTGTTATATCGGGTAAAAACTTTTGATCAAATTTTGGATTTCCGTGCTCACCATCAAATCTTGATAAAAATGAGAAGACGGGTGCGGATTTTGGAGATAAACCGTTTTTTTTAGGGGCAAACTCCGTATAGACAATATTCTCAACTTCCGACATCGTCAATTGAGGGTTCTCTTCTGACCACTTCTTTAATAGACTTTGTAAAAGTTGTTTATTCCGATTATCCTCATTTAATTGCACGGGAAAAAAATCTTGAAACTTCATAATTTATAAATATTATGAAATTTTGTTTAGTACTATCAGTATCCCCAAAATTACTCGGATACCATATTTTCAGTTTTTACGTAAGTTTTTTTCAAATTTTGTAATTCGTCAAGTATTGAATTACACATTTTCTCGATTAATAAAATTTTCATTAGATTGTCCGCATTCATATTTTCAACATCATTTGTGTAATTACTTAACAAAACCTTTTTCATTAAATTATCACTTTCTTCTTTAGCAACTTTTTCCTTTTTTCTTTGAAAGTATTTTTTAGAATTTTTCTTTGTACATTCGACACAGTAATTACTGTGACCATCCAATACAAGTTTATTCTTGTAAAAATTATCTAATGTTTTTTCATTTTTACAACCCGAACACTTCTTTTTCTTTTGATCTTGCATAAAATAGAATTTATTTTAGATTGCAAATCTATGTATATTATATGATATTAAAAAAATATTTATAAAATATTGTGTATAAAAAAAATAAAATTATATTTTTATGGGTTTTATTTGTAAAATAGGTTATTATTCTGTAAGTTCAAAAAAAACAAAAAATGGGGTGGTTTATGAGGTAGATAGTGGTAAAACCATATATATTAAAAATTTGAAAAAATATATAATAAACCCTTACAGGGATAAAAAGGATTTTGATTCATTTGAAAGTGCAAAAAAGTACATAAACTTGAAATTATCAAAACAAACAAAAGAAAAACAAAAAAAAATAGATAATTTACCTAAATCATTATATCTCGTATTAATCAAAGAAGAAACCACAAATAAAACATTTGTTAAAGTGGGGATCACCTCAAAAAGATTTCTTATAAGAAGATTCAGTAAAAATTACGGATATGAGGGGTATCAAATAGAAAGTATATTAAGAAGAATTGATACACCAATTGCGGAAAAATTAGAGGACGAAATAAAAGAAAAATTGAATAAAAAAAAGTCGGTAAAAAAATACCGACCAATTTTAGAATCTTTCTCTGGATATTCAGAATGTTATGATCTATTGTCCTTAAATGATATATTAAAAATTTTTGATTCCTTAACAAAAAAATCTTAAGGACGCTGTGAACCAAACATAGGTTTGGTATCACCCCAAGACATAAACGCTTCAGGATACCCCATTCCACTTATCATAAGATATGAACTCATGTTACACATCTCAACTGTGGTATTTGGAACAATAATCATTCCTTCTTGTGCTGGTTTTCCGTTTAATTTAACACCACCATCATTTCGAATAACTTTAAATTTACAATTTGGTGAAGTTAATATTGATCTAAATTCTTTTTGATTATCATACTCTGATATTTCAGAATCTTTAAACAATGCCCTTTGTGACGGCATACCTGGGCGACCACAACCCTCAACTTCAGATTCTTCTTTAATCAAATGGTTGACAATTTTTTTTATTTGACTTTCAGTAAAAACGTATTTTTTCATATTATTTGATTATTCTTCTCTTTTTATGTAATTCTTCATTTTCTTTTGTTAAGTATTCTACTTTAACACTTAGAGCTGCAACTTCTCTTGTTAATTCTAACACCATTTTTCTTAAATCATCCTTTTCTCTGGCCGATTCCACTAATAATGCCTCAAGTTTTGAGATTCTGTCTTTACAATCGTGCCTAATAAAATCATCATCTCTTTCTTTATTTATTGCTCTTTTTTCATAAAATCTAAAAGCAGCTGCGGACCCTAATACTGAGACGACCGCAATTAAAACTGAGTAGATATTTTCCATATTTTAATAAATAGTTCTTAACATTAAAATAATTTTCAAATTTTTTTGGCTTGGTAGTCATTTAAACTAAAATTTATTTTAACATGACAAATAGACATATTAGAAATGTACCTTTTATCATAAAAATTTCTTATTTATTGTGGTATGTGAAAATCACATACAATAAACATAATAAACAAAAAAAAATGAAAAAAACGATTCAATTTTTATTGCTATTTTTAGCAATGAGTATCACGGGGTTCTCACAAATTACAACCTCAACGATATCTGGTATTGTAAAAAATGGGAAAGGTGAGGTTCTTTCAGACGTAACAATCCACGCGTTACATGAACCCACTGGTACCAATTACTACTCTAAAACTAATAAGAGTGGTGCTTTTGTTATTCCTTCTGTAAGAGTTGGTGGTCCTTACACGGTTCACGCCTCATCAGTTGGATTTAGAAAAGGTGAACTTAAAGATGTGAATACATCGTTAGGTTTAACTGAGAATGTAGAATTTATATTAGTTGAGGAATCCACTCAATTAAAAGAAGTGGTTGTAATTGCAAACAAAGGAGGTATTTTTTCAAAAGAAAAAACAGGTGCAGCACAACAATTTTCACGTAGAGAATTGACTTCAATACCTATTACGGGTGCAAGAACTATCGATGGGATCACTAAGTACAACCCATTTGGTAATGGAAACTCGTTCGGAGCACAAGACTCTCGTTTGAATAACTTTACGATCGATGGTTCTCAATTTAACAATAACTTTGGTTTAGGTTCATCTGCACAAGCTGGCGGTAGAACAGGGGCTTCCGCAATATCGTTAGATGCGATTGATCAGTTGCAAGTGAACGTTGCACCATTTGATATTAGACAGTCTGGTTTTACAGGTGCAGGTATTAATGCGGTAACTCGTTCAGGTACAAATGAAATCGAGGGTAGTGTTTATCAAACACAAAGAGACAATAGTTCTCGTTATGTAGGTGATAATGCAAGGGGAACGAATGTAACCGCGGCAAAATTCGACGAAAAAGTTCAAGGGTTTAGATTAGGTTTACCTATAATCAAAAACAAATTATTTTTGTTTGGTAACTATGAGGGTATCGTAAGAACCGAACCTGGTACAACATGGATCTCAGCGGGTTCTCCACTAACGGGTACTCAAGTATCTCGTGTGAGATATTCTGACATGCAAACTCTTTCCAACTTTATGAAAGAAAAATTTAATTATGTTACCGGTCCATGGGAAGGTTATTCTAACGAAAATTCGTCAAAGAAATTCTTGATTAGGGCAGATTGGAATATTAACGATAAAAATAAATTAACAGCTCGTTATGTTCATCACAATTCATCTGCTGAGATTAATGTATCTAACTCTCAATCAGCAGGTGCGGGTAATAGAACAACTCAATTCAATGCAATGAGTTTCCAAAATAGTGGTTATATTATTATGGACAACACTCGTTCAGCGGTATTAGAATTGAACTCGAAATTATCTAACACACTTCATAATAACTTAATCGTTTCTTATGATAAACAAATTGAAGACAGAGCATATTTGAGTAATGTATTCCCAACTATTGATATCAGAGATGGTTCGGCAACTTACACTTCAGTAGGTTTTGATCCATTCACACCAGATAACAAATTGAATTATTGGACATTTAATGTTACCAACAACTTAACAAAGTATTTTGAAAAACATACTGTAGTTGCCGGTTTCAATTTTCAACAATATCAGTCCAATAACTTATTCTTTCCCGCATCTAATGGTGTTTACATCTTTAATAGTTTATCAGATTTTTACACTGCAGCAAATCAATCTTTAGCAAACGGTGGTAGACCATCTACATTTGCACCAGCTCGCTTTCAATTACGTTACTCAGCGTTACCTGATGGAATTGCACCAATGCAGACTTTGGAATCAACAAGAACTGATTTATATTTACAAGACGAATACAATGTAAACAAAACTTTAAAATTAACCGCAGGTATTAGAGCGAATATTATCTCAATTAATAATACTGCATTAGAAAACAAGGCGGTTACTGCAATGACATTTGCTAATGGTGAAAAGTGGAATACAGGTGTTATGCCTGAAATGCAATTATTATTTGAACCTCGTTTTGGATTTAATTGGGATGTAAAAGGTAAAAAGAAAACACAAGTACGTGGTGGTACAGGTATCTTTACTGGTAGACCTCCTTATGTGTTCTTATCTAATCAAATTGGTAACACAGGTGTATTATCAGGATTTATTGATGTATCAGGATCAGCTGCGGCGGCTTATGGTTTTACAGCAAATCCAAACCAATACTTTATTCCTTCAACTCCAACATTACCTTCAACATTTGATTTAGCATTAACTGACCCTAACTACAAATTTCCACAAGTTTGGAAAAACAACTTAGCTATTGATCAAAAGTTACCTTGGTTGGGTTTGGTTGCAAGTGTTGAATTACTTTACAACAGAACTTTAAATGCTGTTCATTACTATAACGCTAATTTAAAAGATGCGGTTGGTAAATTAGATGGTGTTGACCAAAGACCTCTTTATGGTGGTACTGACGCAACTGTAAGAGTAAACAATAACGTTTCAATGGCAGCTGTTCTTACAAATAGAAATGGTGCATTTAATCGTTCTGCAACTTTTAAATTAGAAAAGCCAGTATCTAAAGGTCTTTGGGGTTATGTTGCCTACACTATGGCAAATGCTCAAGATTTCATGGATGCGGGTTCAATCGCAAGTGGTAGTTGGCAATCGGCATTATCAGTTAATGGTAATAACGATTTAGGTTTAACTACTTCATCTTTCTTAGTAAGAAATCGTATTGTAGGTTTATTAGGTTACAGATTAGATTATGGTAAGAAATATGGTGGAGCAACCACATTTACTTTAGGTTATGTAGGATCTCAAAACAATCCGTTCTCTTATATTGTGGCGGGTGACTTAAATGGAGATAGAGTATCAAATAACGATTTGTTATTCGTTCCATTGAAAGGTTCAGATATTCGTTTTGCACCTTTAACTGTTGGTACAACTGTTTATAGTGAGGCACAACAACAAGAAGCTTTCGAATCATTCATCGCACAAGATCCATACCTTTCAACACGTAGAGGTCAATATGCCGAAAGAAATGCATTAGCACTTCCTTTCTTACACAGATTCGACTTTTCAGTTGCACAAGATGTATTTGTAAAAATTAAAGGAAAGAGAAATGCATTTCAAATCAGAGCAGATATTCTTAACTTCGGAAACATGTTGAACAATAAATGGGGAGTTTCTCAAAGAGCGGGTGCACCACAATTGTTAAACTTTGTCAGTAGAGATGCTAACAATGTTCCGACATATAGACTATCAACTCAAAGAGATGGTGTGAATACTTTCTTAGCAAAAGATACATATCAATACAATTCATCCGTATTTGATGTGTGGACAGCACAATTAGGTATTCGTTACACATTCGGAAGATAAAAATTCTATAAATAATTTTTAAGAGGGAGGTTTTAAATCTCCCTCTTTTTTTGTATATTAATGAAACATGGAAAGTGTTATCATAAATTTTTTTGGTGGTCCAGGCATTGGCAAGTCAACACAATCTGCAGGACTTTATACCATTATGAAAAAACATCACTATGATGTTGAGTTGACATATGAGTTTCCAAAAATAGTTGCTTGGGAAGAAAACTTTTCAGCGGTAAAAGATCAATTTTATATAACCGCAAATCAACATAGAAACATTAGTCGTTTGTATGGTAAAGTAAAATACATTATTGTTGATTCACCTATTATTTTGGGTATGGTTTACAAAAACAGATACAATAATCAACCTGAATATCCATCAATGTTCTATGATGAAACCTTTGATGACTTTATTCTTACACTATTTAAGAAGTATAACAGTTTAAATATTTTATTGAAAAGAGATGATACGACTTATGACGAAAACGGAAGATTTCAAAATTTACAGGAATCTAAAGAAATTGATGAAGATGTTAGGAAACGATTATTGGTTAATAGTATACCTTTTGTTGAATTTGGCGTTCACAGTAACACTTCTTTGGATATATTTAATTATATAATCAAAGAACAAATATGAAAAAATTACTATTAATTACAGGTTTATTATTTTTTAGTTTAACATTACTATCTCAGGATACGATTAGAGTTAAAAATAACGTGTTTGAGGTCCTTTATTCACAGAACTTAGAACAACCCTTATGGATTAAATATAGGTCTTCAAATAGACCCACAAACGTTAATAGAGGATCTATGGACTTTTATACTGAAAAAGGTATAAAAACATCTGATGCTGAGGACTACGTAAAAAATATATACGATAAAGGTCATGGGGCACCTGCCGCCACTTTTTCGGATAATATGGAAAATTTAAAACAAACGTTCTCCTATCTAAATTGTATTTTACAAGATCAATATCTTAATAGGGGTGAATGGAGACTTTTAGAAGAACAAGAGAGAAAATGGGATGATAATGAAAATTTAACAATATTAATTACATTACATTTTGATAATCCTGTTAAAAGAATCCCAACAAATGCTGCAATCCCATCGTATTTGGAGAAACATATTTATTTTGAAAAACAGAATAAATGGAAGTGTTTTGTTTTTTTAAATGAAAAACCAAAATATAAATGGGATATGTTAGAAAAAATTTGCAATAGTAAAGAACATAAATAATTTATGACGTTAACAAAGGAATTGGTAAATTTCAATAATAAATTGTACTGGGTGTACAGAAAATTTAAATCGTCTGGTATTAAAGATGGTAAAGTAAACGATGTAAAAGAGTTATGGAATTGTGATCTTGTGGTAAAATCAAGAAGTGATTCAGATGAATTGCTCTTTTTAAGAGAAATACCTGATTTAGAATTGGTAAATTAATTTTCTAATATCTCGAATGCATAATTTGGTATATCTATCTTCGTTTCTTTTAGCCTCTCTTTCGTAAGGATTTGTAGAATAATAGTAGTTGTTCTGATAATTCAAGTACTTTGTTCTCGACTGTAAATAATGAGTATATTCATGTATCACTGTTGAGACTATGTCATAAACAGTTTTACATGAATTTTCATATAGAGTTATTTTATTTCTGTAAAAACAGTAATGACCATAAAAAATGTCATTTTTGTGTTTTTTAGTTTTTTTACTGAGATTTATAACTAATTTAGTTCTTTTTCTGTCGTTTTCACCAAGATAATCTTTACACCACTTCAGGGCGAAATTCATATATTTTTTTTTAAGAGTATAATCTACATAATTTCTACCCATTTTTTGAAGTGTCTGTTTTAATTTTCCTTGTTATTCTTTTTTTGGTATTTGTGACTTCATTTACCTTATCAAAGTTTTTAGAAATATCATTCAGTATTGCTGCGAATTCATAATTTTCAGACTCTTCGTTTTTCTTCCATAAAATATTAACAAAACTTATTAATTCGGTATCAGTAAGTTTGGCTCTAACTTTTACAGAACTTTTAATAAGTTTCAGAACCATGTATTGTACCCCTAACTTTTTTTCTTGGTTTAGAGAAAAATAACTGTCGACACTAACATTTGTAAGAATATTAGATGTTACAGTTTCTAAAAAAGAAATAAAAGATGGGTGATTAGTGTTAACTCTCATGACCTTTTTTTAATAAATACCACCCTAAAAAATTGCGGATTGAATTCCGCCAGAATTATTTTTACTTACCCCACTTACCGTTTTTAACCAATTGTGCAATGATTGAATATACAGATAAATCCTTATATGTATCCTCAACTGCCTCCCCAACGTTATCCTCTTTACCTAAAACAACCAACTGTTTAATTCTTTGAATTTTGTCGTTCATACGGAAAAAAAGACCCATTTGTGATAATTTTCTATCCTCTTCTTTTGAAAGATCTCTCCCTAAAGAAATGTTATCGGGACCGTAATTTGACTGTTTTCTACAAAAAGTCTCATATTGTTCCCTCATAATGCGTTTAAATTCTTTAGTCATTTCGGGATATTGATCTTCAATTTGTTTAATTACGGGGTTCATTTGTTTTTCTTCTGACATATATATTCGTTTTAGTATAAAATAAGAAAATTAATTAACATTCCCAAATATTTATATAAAAATATCTAATAATGGCGTCGAAAAAATATAAAGAAATGGAAGATAACAAATCTGATAATGTTGGATCAGAAAGTCCTAAACACAAACAATTAATACAAATGTTATCTTTTAGAGTTGTACCTGCATATTACAAGGAAATTGAAAAAGTGGCAAACCATAAAAAAATAACAGTTTCTAAATTAATTAGAGGTTACATTAAAGAGGGTATGAAAAGAGACGGAGAAATTAGTGGTAAAGAAGACAAAGAATTTAGAATCGATTAATTATTTATCAAATCTTTTGAAGGAGTTTGTGCTAATTAAATTATAATTTACTCCACCAATAAAACGGTGGAGTTCTTTTTGCCCCGTATAACTCATTGCAGATTTTAAATAATCCTCAAAATTTTTGGTCCAACCCTCAAGAGTATATTCTACTTTATTTTTCCTAACAACTCCCTCAGATGTTGTTAAATTTTCTTTACCCCAAGACTTTTGAACTTCTTTTGTACTCATACCTCTAAATGTCTTAAATAAAGAAAGTTCCGCGTGAAACATTTTTTTAGCATCATCATGATATTGGTTAATTTTTTCACCTTCATCATCTATTGTTTCACCTGCACTTTCTAAACACTTATTCAAAACTGATCCTAACATAACATAATCAGCACCTAAAGCCAATGCCTTAATAATATCGGAAAATTTTTTAAAACCCCCATCGGCGATTATTTCCGTTCTACATTCATTATAAATCCTCAACTGGTTACACTCTTCGATAAGTGACGCCATGGGATACCCAACACCTGTTTGTACAGTTGTTAAACAACCATTTCCGTTTCCGATTCCAATCCTCACCACATCCACACCAATTTTACAGTACTCTTGAAAGGTTTTTGGGTTCGCAACATTTCCAACCATTAAGCACATTGAATATCCATATCTTTTTTTAGCTTCTTTGGCCATATCGTATAGACTTTCCATATGACCATTTGCAACATCGATAAGAGCCATGATTCTACTTCCGTCTTGGACATAGACTTTTTCTTTTAAGAAAATTTGTTCAAAGTCCTGTAGACTATACGAAAGGAAAATATTAGTGTCAACCCAATCTTTTTTTGGATTAGGGATTCTTGGTAAAACCGGCATGATACCCTTTTCTTTGAAAAGGTGAAAATTATTCTGATCTACCACTGTATCCATAGGTGCTGTCATTAATGGTAAATTTCCCCACATATTTCTTGGATTTACCTCACTTCTGGAGTTTATTTTTGACAGAATTGCCGGTTCAATAAGAATATCATCAAAATCAAATAACATATCATAAACTTCTCCCATGTACATTAGTTTTGTACTAAAATATAATAAAAAGAGAGGATAAAAAAAAATTAAAAAACAAAAAGTATTTATATTAATATGGAAAAGAGGATTATTTCTGAAAATACAATAAAAAACGTTTTATCACAAATTTTAAGTGAGGAAACATCAAAAGTTAAAAGAGAGGAATTTAATAGAGTTCAGTTTAAATTAGAAGAATTACAAAATTCTCTTAATGAAACTATGAAGGAACTACGAAAACTTGATGATTCTGTACCAAATGGGTTAAAACCACTTTGTAATGGTAGAATTACAGGTATTTCAAATAATTTATCGAACGCAAACAAACTTATATCACAATTGAAAGAGAAGGTAAGAACCTATAAAAAAAGTTTGCAGTCACAACAAATTGAAGAAAAGAAAAAATAATGGAATTATTAAAACTCTTAGAAGAAATCGATCCAAACCTAAAAAAAGATGATTCGAGTTATAAAAAACTTGTTAAAACTGTTAAATTTCTTGAGGGTAAAAAAAGGGTGTTGTTTATAACAACCTCTAATCGAGGTGAGTGGGCAATGAAAGAACTAAAAGAAGAGCCTAAATCCACTAAATTAGCTAAAGCAATACAATCATATCTTGGAAAATCAAAATGTGTCCTATTTGAAACAATAAAACTACAAATTCATCATTGTGAAGGTAATGTTTCACACTTTGAAGGTAACTCATGCGGCGTTAAAAAGTCGAAATTAAAAGATAAGGATAAAAACCCAACTGGAAATCATAGATGTTGGAGAAGTATTAACAATCCAGACGATGAGTTATGGAAAATAACAAAAGAACTATTTGAATCTGATGCGGTTATATTTTTTGGTTCAATAAGATGGGGTCAAATGAATGCTCAGTACCAAAATCTTATAGAAAGATTAACGTGGTTGGAAAATAGACACACAACTCTTGGGGAATCAAATATTTTGAAGGATATATCTTGTGGTATCGTTGCTACAGGTCAAAATTGGAGAGGTAAAGAGGTAATTGACACCCAAAAACAGGTATTATCTTTTTTTGGGTTTGATGTTAAAGACGAATTATCTTGGAATTGGCAATATACAGACAATCCAAAAGATGAAACTAATGAAAGTTATAAAAAATCAGGTAAAAAATTCAATCAAACGTTTGAATTAGATTGATTATCATCTCCAAACAACAAATGGAACATATTTTTCAATTCTTTATCGGAATTTGACGGATTTTCTTTCAATTCTTGCAAATATACCTTACCCTTTTCAGATAAAAAGAAAATTTCCTCGGTATTGTCATCTTCATAAGAATCGATAAACCCCTTTTTTTTCAATTCAAACAAAACTGATCCGGCTGCAAGTTCTCTGAGTAATTTTTCAAATTCATCTTCAGTGAATATTGAAATATCATCTTCATTTAGTAACCCATCTATATATTTTTGTGTTAAAATATCACATAAATGTTTTCTAACAAATGTTAGATCCACAATCTCATAATCTTTAAAAAAATCCATTTCAGTTAATGTAATTATTATGGTTTCACACTCATCTAAAACAATTTGTTGATATATTTTTGACATATTAGTATTTTATAAAAAATAAACTTAAAATTTTGAAAAACAAAATGTATGTGTTTATTTTTTTGTAAAAAAAATGTATAATTTTAATATGAGTGAAAAAATATTTGTACAAATTGCATCGTATAGGGATCCTGAATTATTACCCACAATCAGAGATTGTATACAAAAAGCAAAAAACCCTGAAAACCTAACTTTTGGTGTGTGTTGGCAAAGAGATGAGACAGAAACAATGAGTGAATTTCACGAGGATCCGAGATTCACAATTTTAGATTATCCTTGGAACGAAAGTAAAGGTCTTTGTTGGGCTCGTAGTGAAATACAAAAATTATGGAAAGGGGAAAAGTATACCTTACAATTAGATTCACATCATAGGTTTCTACAAAATTGGGATGAAGAATTAATTGAAATGATGAGGTTAACAGGATCTGAAAAGCCAATAATAACAACATATGCCGGCATGTACAGACCATCAGATAATACCTTGTTAAATGTGGAACCGTATAAAATGGTTGCATCCAATTTTACACCAAGTGGTACAATTCTTTTCAGACCTCATTCGATACCAAATTGGGAATCTTTAACAAAACCCATACCCGCAAGATTCGTCAGTGGTCACTTCTTTTTTACATATGGGATTCATTGTGAAGAATACAAATATGATCCAAACATTTACTTTGCCGGAGATGAAATAAGTTTATCAATAAGATCATATACACTTGGATATGATTTATTTCACCCTCATAAAACTATTGTTTGGCACGAATATACAAGAGAAGGTAGAACAAAACATTGGACTGATTTTAATCCTGAAAATGTAAATAAGGGTACAGTTGAAAAAGTTTGGTGGGAAATGGACAATGATAGTAAAAGAAGACTTCGTCACATGTTACAAGAAGAAGATAATAATATTGATTTAACTATCTACGGATTAGGGAATGTTAGAACACATAGAGATTATGAATTGTATGCGGGTATAAATTTTAAAAATAGAAGATTACATCCTGATACATTAAAAGGTATTAATCCACCAATAAATGACGAAAGTGATTGGTATAAATTAGTGGAGGAAGAATTTAACTTAACATATAAAATACCCGAAACAAAAGATTTTAAATTTATTTATATTGGTGTAGAGGATATTAAAGGTAACGTTATTTATAGAGAAGACCTTAAAGAATATAAAGAAGAAATAAACATCACATTTAAATCATTTGATAAACCATATAAAATAGTTTATTGGCCAGTTGATTTAAATGGGGAGTGGTTTAATAGAAAAGATACAATGTTATGATTAAAATAGGTGCATTTTACCAATCGGGTTATAAATTAGTTGCTTGTTACATGGCGTTACAACAATTAAGAAAAATTTATCCAAATATACCAGTTGCATTATATGAAGATGGTAGTGATATATTGGAAATTGTTGCAAAAGAATTTAATTGTGACTATAAAAAAACAACAGTACAGGGTATAAACTCAACTCATTCAGGTAGACCTGTTAAAGACTTAAAATCAAATTTGGCATGGTTAGATAGAATATATGAATCATGTGTCACAACGTTAAAAGATGTCGATTGGGTATTACATTATGAAGATGATGTATGGTGTAAAAAAGAAATCACAAAATTTCCTGAATTTGATTTATCGGGTGCAAATGGTCCATTGTACACAAAAGAATTAAGGGAACATCTTTTAAATCGTTTTGGTGAAACATCACAAACAAGAGGTCATTGGAGTCCAGAAGGTACATTAGAAAGTTATCAGGCTTGCGGTGGAACAATTTTCAATAGAGAAAAATTTATAATTGCCTATAATAAATTAAATGAAATAGATTGGGATTTAATTTATAAAATGGATACGAGACCTTGTGAATGGTCTGATGCAAGTTTATCATTTGTTATGCAGTACGCAGGATTTAGTTGTGGAAGGTGGAGTGATTGGAGTCAGTATAATACAAAAAATCTTGGTAATTTTTTTGATAAGACTGGGTGGTCTGTTCCTATGAATGAACAGGAAGATGTTGCATTCATACATTTATATAAACATTTTTACAACTATAAAGATGATGAGTTGGGGATTGCAAAAAATAAAATAGTGTGATTCTTTATGATTATTTAATTGTTGGTTCAGGAATATATGGATCAATATTTGCAAATGAACTAAACAAAATAGGAAAAAAAGTTTTAGTAATTGATAAAAGAAACCACATAGGTGGTAACTGTTACACAGAAAATATAGATGATATTAATGTTCACAAATATGGTCCACATATTTTCCATACATCGGATAAACGTATTTGGGATTATGTGAATAATATTGTTCCATTTAATCATTTTAGTTATAGACCTAAAATCAAATATAAAGACAAGATTTACTCATTGCCCATTAACATGATGTCTTTATATCAAGTATATGGAGTCAAAACACCAAAAGACGCAAATAAAAAACTTAATGAGGTTAGAATTAAAAATGAAAACCCAAGAAATTTAGAAGAATGGGTATTATCTCAAGTTGGACCCGAACTTTATGAAATATTTGTAAAAGGTTATACAACAAAACAATGGGGTAGAGAACCTAAAGAATTACCATCAAGTATAATAAAAAGATTACCAATAAGATTAACATATGATGACAATTATTATTTTGATACTCATCAAGGGATTCCTATTGGTGGGTATACCAAAATATTTGAAAATTTATTAAAAGGGGTTGAGGTTAAATTAGGTGTAAATTATTTTGAAAATAAAGAATACTTTGATAGTATATCACATAAAGTTTTATATACAGGACCAATAGATCAATTTTACAATTACACATTCGGCAAATTAGAATATCGTAGTTTACATTTTGAAACAGAAAGATTGGATATGTCAGATTACCAAGGTATTGCTGGTATGAATTATGGTGATGTTGATATTGAATATACAAGAATCATAGAACATAAACATTTTGAATTTGGTAATCAACCAACAACCATAATAACAAAAGAATATCCTAAGAATAGTGGAGAACAGTATTATCCGGTAAACGATACAATTAATAATAATCGATATAACGATTATAAAAAATTAATGTCGAATGAAACTAAATATATTTTTGGTGGTAGATTAGCTGATTACAAATATTATGATATGCATCAAGTTATTGGGTCTGCATTAAAAAGAGTTAAAGAAGAAATTAAGAACTTTGGGTATTTATAATTTAAACGCCACATAACAGATAAAACTACAAACAACATGGACGGTGATGGTGATGAACAAACTAAAAAAACTAAAAAACAAAAAAAAGAGATTAACATTTTACAAAGATACCTCTCTTTTATTAGCAATGTTCTTTCTCCCATTTGGATACGACGCACTTTTCAAATTAATAATGGATTTGAGTGGTTCATATTGGGTTGCAGATATGATTTTCTACTCAATTTCAGGTTGTTTTTGGTTATCGTATATATTTCTTACGAAATACTTAAATAAAGAAGAAACCTCCGATTAGGAGGTTTTTTTATTTTCTTGTTTTTTAGGTTGTTGTAATCCTTTTTTTAATTCTTCTTTTTTATCACTCTGAGCTTTAGTTGCTTTTTTGTGTTTTTCAAGAATTTTCTTCTTTTCTTCTTCTGATAATTTTAAAAGTGACATATTATATATTTTTAATTTTCATTATATCTAAAGATAAATCTTTTTTTTGTTTTAATAAATTGCATTTTTCATATTCTTCCCTTTCCTCAAATATTTCAATCAATTTGTTCAAAATTTCAATGTATAGTTCTAAATCGTTTTCATATGAAATTATTGTACACGTATTGTTATATTCTTTTAAGATTTCTTCATCTACCGAAATAAAATAGTTATAAACCATTTTCAATTCCTCTTCATCAAAATTTCCAATATGTAGAACTCTTATCGATTGAATTAAAAAATTTACAGACATGCTCATAAAATAAATACTGCTCATATTTTATCAAGTATAATTTTTTCCATCAGTTTAAAACATTCAGAAAATCCGTCACATTCCGCATCTTCTCTTGTTTTTTTTGAATTTTGTGTTGGTCCAAAAACAACCCCGTTATTTAATGATATTGTAAACACCCATTGATCTTTACTATACATTTCTACATAGAGATATACACCATTCTTATCAAAAAAATTATATAACCTTTTAATGTCATAAAATTCTAATGTTGAAATACTTGGCATACCTATGTTTGGAAACATAGTATCTATGAATTTTTTTAATGCATTAGGATACAAATAATCTATAACATACCAATCCATCATATCATTAATTATATAAAAAATATAACAAATTTTACATATAAATCATAGATTTTGTCAATTTTTAACATAATTATGAGTGTTTATAAATGAATATACTAAGGCAAGAATACGACGGTATTAATGGGTTTTTATATGTAGAATTTTCTATAAATGAAGATGAAGACATTTTTTATAGGACTGTGGAATTAGACTATAATGATGTGATTCTATATTCACCAAATATTATAACAAAAAATGATATCGAATTTTTGGAGGAATCTGATGTTGTTGAAATTTTAATTGAATTCTTTAAAGATAACGACTTACCTGGTCAGATATATTTATAGTTTATATGGGATTCTTAGATAAAGATAAAAAACAGAAATTAGAGGATTTTGTAAAATTTGTAAAAAAGGAGCTTGATCTCAAAGACTGCCCAACAGTTTCAATACAAAATAATAGGAATGGTCTCAAAACCACCGCTAATTATGATTACACTAAAGAAAATAAAATTATCAAAGTTTGTGCTAAAAACCGTGCATTAGTTGATGTTATGAGAAGTATTGCACATGAAATGGTACACCATAAACAATTTGAACAGGGTAGATTAAAAGTACAACCACCTGACATTGGTGGTGAGATTGAAGATGAAGCAAACGCCAAAGCGGGACAATTCATCAAGATGTTTGCAAAGGTTGATTCCACAATTTACGATGAATAAGTTATAAATGACAATTTTTTTCCCGTACTATACCAAAAAATAAGGAAAAAATTTATATTTATTATTTATGAAGATAGGTCTTAATAAGAGACAGTATGAGTTAATTACCGAACTTGTAAAAAAGGAAATAGATGAACAAGGTGGAGATACGAACTCAGAACCTAATCCTGGTACATCACAAACTCAATCTGGAGGTACTGGTTACCCTGAAGTTGGGAAATGGGAGAGTGGTGTCACAAGAGGACCTGCGAACCAAATAAAGGTCACAAAATGGTCGGATGTTGTTGGTTCAACTTTAAAACGTAGTAAAGCAAACCAGTTAAAAGAATCCATATTATCGGAACAAATAGCACCATTTTATTCACCAAAATTTGAAAACGGTAAAATAGTTGGTTACGAATATGACCAAGGAGGACCGCTTTCCAATGGAAAACCTAAAGGTTCGGTTGATGTTAGTTCATTATCAAATTCGTTGATAAAAGATCCTAAAAATCCACCAAAAACAATTTCATATCAGGATATGGATCGTTACTATTGGAGTCAACCAAGATTAGGTCCTAAGATTTTCAATGCAAACAAAAAAGAAACTTATTTAGGAAAAAAAAGACCTACCCCTCCAACACCATCATACGAATATTTGAAAAAGAATAATCCGAGTGGAACTATAATGACTCCCGAAAGAAGTAAAAAAATACAATCAAAAAATAGATTTGGAGATTTTATAATTTGGAGTTATGATAGTTTAGTTGATGGATACATGGAAGGATATCAAAGAGATTTAAATCAAAAATTTGAATTTGAGGATGATATGTGGTTACAATCAAATAGAGGGATTACAAAAGATGAGGAAACAAGATATTTTGAAAGAAAAACAAGTACGGGTGAATCTGTTCCGAAAGGATTTGATCCGAAAAAATATCCTGAATATCTTTCTAAAAAAAGTCCATTAGAAAATCGTTTAAAAGTTCTTACAAAAAAAGTACTTTCTCATGGAAAATTGACCGATACTGAAATTAAAGAAGTCGATTTTATTAAAGAAAAATTAATAGATTTAAAAAATGAATATTGGTCACCATTATTCAGTTACGGTATCACACCAGAAGAGAAAAAATTATATGATGAAAGAATAAAAGAAGCTGAGAATCAATATAGGGAAGAATATAAAAATATTTTTGGTAATTATCCTGAAAATAAAGTTGTAGAACCAAATCCAAACGCACCAAAAATAGATAATACAAAAATAATAAAATCAACATATGTTTTAGAAGACCCAAAACAACTTGAATTACTAAAAAATAAAAATGAAACAATAAAAAACATAAATTTTATTTTTGGAAAAGATGACTGGTATAAAGATGTTGGAATGTTTGGTCAAGCTTTCGATGAGTGGTGGGACAAATACGGCACAATTGCACAAATCATCGGTAACGTTGCAATAGTTGTTGCCAGTGGTGGTATTGCAGGATTCATAGAGGGTGCAGCAATTGGGGCAGCAAGAATTGTCGGTATACAACTTTTAAGAAGTGGTACCGTTAGAGCTATGACACCATATGTTGCAGACGCACTTTTCAACTCTACAGTAGGAACATACCAAATGAGTAGAAATGATAAAATCGGTGCACTTATTTCATTAATGTGTACTGTAATACCATTTGTTTCATACGCAAAAAATGTTGGGAAAATTTCAGTTAAAGAATCCGAAGGACTATTAAAATTATTAAATACTGTAGATTTTGGGGATGCTGAAAGTATGAGAAAAGCCGTTGCATCAATGTCTGACACACAAAGATATGTTTTTAGAAATGCAATGTCATTATCTAAAGAAGGTATCAAAGCCAATCATGATATTTTATTAAAAATTGCCGCAGAAGGGTTTAAAAAATCAGGTGTTGAAGTTGCAAAGGCACCATTTAGAATATGGGCAAAACCAATATTTAAGGTTTTTGCATTTGAAGGGGGTCCTCCAACATTGGTTAACTTTATAGATGCGTTTGCCAATTTGTTTCCAAATATGGGTATCACCTTTACACCTATTGAAATGACCGAAATAAAAAATTTCTTAAAGGAAGAGTTAAAAAATTTAACGGTACCGCAAGTTATACATATTACAAATGAACTATCAAAACCAGAAAAGGTTAAAAATATTAAAAATGTTGAAGATTTAAAGTCTGAAACAGTAAAACAAATATTAATAGCAAAAGAAATGAATAATCAAGACTTGATAGAACACGCAAAAACACTTGGTTTACCAGAGGATTTCTATATTAATTTGAAAAAATATGAAAACGTGAGTATAGTTGATATTATGAGAAAAAAAAGAGAACAAGAATCCATAAAAAATAATACCGAACCGGTTAAATCTCCAAACGAGAAGAATTAAATATTTATATGTAGTATTATGAAAAATAAATTATTATTAGAAATAGAAAGACAAAAAAAATTGATGGGTATTAATGAACGCACATCAATTTTAAAAGAATCAGGACCAGGTAACCCTTATGGGTGGGGTGGAGTCTTATTAAAAAAACTATTAAGTTCTTCTGAACCCGCACTTACTCGTATTAAATCAAGATTTGAAGATGCGTATAATGGTTTAAGAACAAAATCAAGTTTTGATAAATTAGAACAAAAGGGTGTTAGAACGTTTAATGAATTAGTGGATGACACAAAAAAAGTTAATACGGGTGCCGCAGTAAAAGGATCTGATGATGAATACATTGCATTTGCAAAAGACTTTATTTTAAAAATATTTAAGGAATCAAAATATCAAGACATAAGAGAAACAGTTTTAGAACAATATAAAAATATTTTTGCACCAAATACTCGAAAAGCGTTAGATGATTTAGAGGCTTTAGCTGAGGCAGGAGAAAAAGAGGCGTTTGAAACTGCAAGATTACAAGCCGAAAGAGGTGGATTTTTTGATCCTGTAATATTAAATTATTTAGAAACAAAGCTTCCAAAAACAAAAAGAGATATTTTTATAGATCCTAAAAATAGTCAAATTCAAGATGATGCCTTCAGAAATTATTTACAAAGGTTAGATCCAGAAGATCAAAAACATGTAAATATGATGATACAACATGCAAAAAACGGTGATTATGAAGCGTTTTTTGCTCAAAAAAATTCATTGAGTCAGCCTTTGGATCCTGAAATGTTGAGATTTATTGAGAGAAATTTCAAAATTGATGTTTCTAATGACAATTTTTTTAGTCTTCTGATGACATATTTCTTTAAAAATGATTTATTACTAAGTAGTACGGTTGGAGCTTTGTATAAAAAAATTGCTGGAAATTCAAAAACTAAATTAGATGAAATTAAAATTCAATTCAGAAATATAATAGATGAGATATCTGATGATATTGAAAAGGGTAATAATATAGATTTAGAAAAATTAAATAAACTAAATAAATTATCAAGAGAAATATCTGAATTTAATAGATCTCAAATAAAAGAATTTTGGGATGGAACTAAAAATGTGATGCCGACACCATTCTTAAAAAAATTAGAAAATCCTGATGGAAATTTTGATGAAAATATATTCATGGAATGGATAAAATTTTATGAAAGTGCCTCTGGTGCAGGTAAACAAATGTTATTACCCCCAAAAGTGGTTTCAAAAATAGATGCATTCATAAGATTTTGGAGAGGAAGAGGATCAGAAAATATCAAGGAGGTGGAAAGTTCTGTACGAATTAAAAATAGATTCATGAGACTCGGTATGTGGGCAAGAAGTGGTACTTTTAGACTTAGTAAAGAAATTGATGCAAATGATAAATTTTATGGTGGACAACCTGGATGGTTACTATCATCTACAAAATACAGAGGATATCAACTTGGTGAATTAGTTATGTCAACATTGATATATGCACCTTTAGCAATTGGTTTTTTAGAATCAATGCTTGGTTTACTTGACAGGAAATTGACAAGTATTGACATACCATTTGTAGACGATGAGGCTTGGTTTGGCGGAGAAGAGGTTGAGTTTCTTGACAACCCGTGGCCATTTATAAGAACAATATGGAACGATTATATGTTTAAAAATTTTAAATTTAATCGTAAAGATATTATGACAAGTTTATCAAAAGGTTTATCACCCGGATTATATGCCATTCTTACAAATTTAGAAAAGGGTGGGACACCTGAAATGACAAAAGAAAATTTAATGATCGCAATTAAGGAAGCTAAAGTTGACACAACCGAAGCTAATAGAATTTTAATGGAAAAGGTACCAAATTATCAACAACTTGCCGATGACACAACAACATTTAAAGGATACGACGGAAACATCGATAGTCTATTGAATCATGTATTAACCAGATAAAACAAAAAAAGTTACAAATTTTATGATAAAAGAACAATCAACAGAAGAAAAAAAATACACCACTGAAGAGTTTAGAAAAATTCTATATGATTCAACTAAACATGCTGTTTCTATTCCTGTTGGTAAGGAAAAAAAATATTACTCATTTAAAAAATTAGAAGATGGTAAGAATGAATCACAAAAAGAAGCGTTATATCAAGCTTGGGGTAAATTGTTTTTTTCATCAATTGAAAAATTACCGGATTATCCAAAAATGAGTGGTATTAAAGACATATACAAAATTGCCAAAGGAAGTGTTAAAAATGATGAAATGAGAAACATGTCTGAACAAGACTTTTTCTTAACATACGCATGTGATCTTTCTTTTGTTAAAAACACAAACTATTGTGTACAACCACAAAGAGATATTGAAGAATATTATGGTGATTATGAAAATGATCAAATCGGGATGGTAAGTATTTTAGAAAAATCTATAAGTTTAGAAGATCCCACTGATGTTGTAAAATTGGAAATAGAAAAAGATAAAGACACAATTCTTGTATTAGAATTAACAAAAAGAACAGACGTACTAAATGTTTTTACATATTTGCAAGGAGTAAAGGTACCCACATCTATAGGTACCGTAAAATTCAAATGTCCTGAACCTGATGAAAATGGTACAGTTTATTGTGATTTTACTTTAAAAATAACACATCCAAAATATACCGGAACATACGAATTTAAGTCCTTAATACCTGATGGTGAATACGATGATGAAAGTGATTCTGAAGAAGATCAAGTTATACAAGTAGACAATAAACCGAACCCAAAACCTACAGAAGTTCCAAAACCCAAAGAAGAACCAACTCCACCAAAACCGCAAAAAACACAAAATTATTGCTCTCTTGCATCTTTAGAAAAATCCAAATGGAAAATAGGATGTGAAAACGATATAATTGGGTTATTAAATAAAAAGTTTCTTAGTGGAAGACATGGTAATTCATTAACTCAGGAATTAATTGACGAATTAAAAAATTTAGATTGGATTTCAAGTGGTGACGGAATTACTAAAGATGAATATAATGTAATAAGATCCAAAGTTCCTGATTTGAAAAAATTGGAAGAAAATAAAAAAATAAAAAAAATAATTAAGGAATCTGTAAGAAGAAATTTAAAAGATATTTATTATAGATCTTAATTGGTTTGGTCGCCGTTAAGTGATAATATGAAAAAACGAAAGGAGGTATTCTAATCTCGGCAAAGGGGTCCTAAAGACCTCTTTGTTCGTTATATAGTTTATTATTTTATATTTTATTATTATATTCAATTATGTCGTTTCCTTGTCCCACATGTAAAAATCCTTTAGGATTAACTTTAGAATTTATAATGAAAAACCCAATATGTGTATGTCCTCACTGTCAAACAAGTTTTAATTTCACCGTTAATGAAGATATTTTTAAAACCTACAAAGAAACAATGTCTGAGATAGAAAAGATAAAAGGGCAATATAAGGGTATGGTTAAGTTTTCCTAATAGATTTATTGAAGTATTTATAGTTAATAAAACAAACTAAATTCAAATTTTATGCCAGGAATTGCAGATCAATTTGCGGGTCTTCCAATTGAAGATCTAATTGTTTCACCTATTGTCGGTATGGCTAAAGGTCAAGCAAAATTAAACGAAGTTACTTGGAGATATATCTCAGAGGTTGCTTTCGAAAAAGATAAGGATGGTAAAACAAGTGCTCGTTCATTGGACGTAGAAATGAACAGGGTAGTAACTGACGGTGCAACAGGTGAACAAACTATACAGAAATTGTATAATAAAGTTCCTATGTTACCATTAGTTCCATTACCTTCTTTAGCCATTACATCCGCCGATATTGGTTTCACAATGGAGGTTAAAACATCTGAAACCGCAAAGGAAAGTTCAGATAGTGAGACTTCATATTCAGCATCAGCATCAGCAAGTTGGTGGGGAATGAAATTTTCTGCAACCGTTGCTGGAAAGGTTGCCACACACAAAGAGAATACAAGAAGTACAGATAACTCAGCAAAATATGAGGTAAAAGTACATGCTGAACAATTACCCGCAACTGAAGGTATGTTGAAATTATCAGATTATTTAACTCAAATGTTAGAACCATCTTTAATTCCACTTACGGCAGACCCAAGTAAATAATGTTTGATTTTGTGAATGATTTATGTTATATTTTAATATAAATCATAATTATGGCAAGATTAAATATAGAAGAACTTGTTGGTGGACTTTTGGAGGCTGCCATGGTCGCTCAGGGTATAAGTGAAAGACAGCATATAAATGCCATTAGAAACTATTTCAATCAAGATGGTACACCTAAATTTCATACCTTCATTATTGGAGATAAGAGTTTAGATGTACCTCTTTATATTTTGGCGGATCACTCTTCCATAGGATTAGACGAGTTAGATATTGAATTTGAGGCCAGATTAATATTTGGTGAGGATGAGACAAATGTTTCAGACCTAAAAAGGTCGTTATTGGGTTTATTCAAAAAACAAGGGTACGAACACAACATCAAAGGTATAGAAGTTGATTCTGGTAAAAATACTGATAGGTCTGGTATGTCCAGAATTAAAGTAAAATTCAAAGCAGATGAAAAACCTGAAGCAGTGAGTAGGTTAGTTGATGCGTATATTCAGAATATGTCAGACCCAAACATAAACAAATCAAGTGATTAAAATAAAAAAACCCATCAATTGATGGGTTTAATTTTTGGTGGAGGTGAAGGGAGTCGAACCCTTGTCCGAACCGCCATATCATAAATGGACTACACGTTTATTCAGTTAGTTCTCAACTGACAAATAGAGGGTTCTTATTTTTCCATCAGAACTCACAACTGTGGTCGGTTCCTATTAAATAGGATTGAACCGAAAACAACTCCCTGACACTCTTTTGGTGGTATCACACCGTAGGGACTTCTGTTCCAAGGTTATGTGTCCATCGACCCGTTAGTGGGGACCTAATTAGGCAGCCACTTTAGAAGTTGCAAGAAGACCTGATACTTCCATGTTGTTGTAAACGTTGCCGTTTAATTTTTATCACCATAGATTTAAGTCGTAGATGACATCCGACTACGTGCCCATTTACCATATCAACGCCCGTCAAATCCAAGCACCCCCAATATAGTACAAATATAGAAAAAAAAGGGTTAAAAACCTAATTTTAACCCACAATACTATAAATTTAAATGATTATTTAGATTTTTTCGCTGATTTTTTTGCAGTTGCTTTTTTAGCGGTTTTTTTAACTTTTGCAACTACTTCCACAATAGGTTTTTCAACCACATCAGGAATATTGTTACCATTTTTATCGCTAAGTTTACCACTCTTAATTAAAAGAAATGCCACACCTGCTAATACTGCTAAAATTAATAAAACTGTACCCATAGTTTGAAGTTTTTATATAAATAAATACTTCTTTAATTTAGAAAATCATCTACGAGGTCAGTGGAAGAAGATTACCATATTTTGCCTCAAAAAATAGTTTATTCTTTTCCCATTGTTTATTTACCATCCCGATTGACTTATGAACAACCATAATTTTGGTGGTTACTCCGATTTTAACTTGTTTTATAAAATTAGAAACACAAAACGGTATGTCATAAAAATGAAAACCAACAAATTCTTCATCAAATTTTTCTTTTATTCTTTTTTTGTGAACTGCGAAAAATAGTCCGTCTATACAAACCACATTTTTTAAAAATTCGTTGTATGGTCCTGAATAATTATTCCTATGAATTTTACCTTCATGTTCATGTTTTACTTGTCCATACATAGATTTTCTATCTGTCCACCACATACCATTAATTAAATTATTGGTACCCGCTATTCCTATTATCCCATGATCGGGATTGGTCTCAAATAATCTAACAATTTTTTTTGTGACATTTGTAGTTTCAATAATTAGATCATCATGCATGAAAACAACAATATCATTCGTTGATTCATCTAACCCTTTATTATACAAGTATGGTAATGAAAATTCATTTTGATTTTCATATACTATTATTTCAGTTTTTGGATGTGAAAACATTTTAGAAACATGTTCTAAATATTTGTCATCTATTTGCCTTGTTGATATAACAACACTAACAGGATTAATAATCGACATAAGAAGAAATTATATTACCATCATATTCATTTAATTCAATGATGATTGGTTTATTGGTTGGTTTGTATCTTTCAGTGCATGTAGAAGCATTCACATATAATGTTTCACCTATTTGTGCTGCACCATATGCCCCATGTATATGTCCAAAAATATGAACAGGTGGATTTAAATGTTCCACGCGAAACCTTAGTAATTCACAACCAACTTGTAGATTGTTTGGTGTAAAGTCTCTAACTCCATGAGGTGGTCCGTGTGTAATTAAAACATCAGTATCTTCAGGAATGTCCTTCCATTTAACTTCTAACTCCCAACCATTTCTTGGAAGATTAAAAGCCCAATTATAAAATTCAGGTTGCCATGGTGATCCATAAAATTTTATTGGTCTGGAAAATTCAGGTGACTCAATGATAAATTCGGAATCATGTAAATAAACAACATCCGATTGTGATAAGTTTTCTTCATTCAATAAATGATGTAGCCACGGTGCCTCATTATTATGTCTAACACCATTATAATGTTCAAAACCAAAATCGTGATTACCTGCAATAAAAATTTTCGTATCGAAACCTTTTAAATTTTGAAACCAATATATAAACTCCTCAATTTCTTTTTCTTTACCAACATTTGTGCAATCACCAGCATGAATTAAAATATCACCTTCAGGTAATAAGTGTTCCATGGATTTATGAAGACCATGTGTGTCGGATATGCAAACAATTTTCATTATGGAAATATAACAAAATAAATTGAATATTTAAAATATTTCAAAAACTAAATTAAATCTATATTTTGTATCTGAACCATTAAAAAAAGAATGACCACAATCACCAAAACTGTAAATTTTATTTTTTTTCGAATTAATTATTTTATTGTTAGGGTCATCTTTCAAAAAGAAATCATTAAATTTTAATGGATCATTAATCATTTTTTCTAAATTTTCGGTATATGATAAATTTCTTTTATGAAGATCACCACCATTACACTCATAATTAAAAAACATATCATCTTCATTAAAGCAGATTAAATGACGTTTTAATTCACTATCAACATGAAAACTGATGTTTGATTTTGGTGAATATGACATTAACCAAATTCTTCTTATTGAGAATAAAGATCTTAAATATTCAAGAGATAAATTTAATATATTTCGTATTTCATTATTTTTAAAAATGTATAATTTTTCTATTTTTTCAACATATTCTTCATTATTCATCAAATAATTTTCGTCAGCATAAATTAAAAAATTTCTTATTCCATTATCAATGTAATTAGAATCATTTAATGAATCGAAATACTTGTTTAAAATGTCAAAATTTTCATTCTGTATATCCGCAATTATCGTAATATGATCATACATATCTATAAATAGAAAAAGTCAGAAAAAAATTTCTGACTTAACTTAGGGGCCTGCACGGTTAATATCTTTGTGAGGTCTCATCCACCATTTAGTTTTTTTAAACTAAAAAAAACAAAACTCTGAGATTACAAGTTTTAATAGTTGACTTTAGAAAGATTATTGTTTCCTTTCTTATCCACAGTCTTTTGAACTGTACCAACCAGTGACGGTCAATTAGATTAACCAATCCTTAAGTCATTAGATACTCTCACAATACTGATTACTCTTTGAGGTTGCCACCCCAACTCATCCTTGCGGGATTAGAGAACTTTCTTGTAATTCACATTGGGTTTGGGACCCTTTGTGGCCGTGAACCCCTCACGACTATGTAGTCACCTGTCTCTAACGACTGACGGACACTTTTCCTTGTTTAATTTTGAGTTTGTTAAACCTTAATTAACAAAGTTAGTTACCGATTTGGAAGGTAGTGGTCCGTCAACCAGCCATGCCATCTTTTGGATGACACGATACTAAACTACCCTCTGAGACATCCCTGCCTCCATACTTTTGGATTCCTTCAAGATAAGAACCTTGGTAGATTCAAATCAAGGATCATAACAGCACCACCTGTACATGAACATACCTTTCGGTTTTAAGATCCCCATTGTATTGAATTTCGCAATTGTGTAGTTGGATAACTACACTTCTTACAATAATTCTATCGAGTTATTCTTATTGGTGTTCCCACCTCAACCAAACGACCGGTATCGCTCGGTCATCTAACCACGTTCCCTACAGTGTTACCCTCAGTACTTAAGGTCAGACGATATCCCGCTTGCCTACTCGAGTTCCCTTTCGGAAACCGCAAACCTAAATAACCAATTCAGATTCACTTTATACCACTTTCATGGTTTATTTTAATCGACCATAGGCGGCCAATATTTTAGATTCAAAGAACTTATCGTTTCCGATTGTTTTACAAATATACAATAACTTTTTACAAAAACAAAATTTTTACTTAACTTTTTTTAAATTTTTTTTGTTTTCTTTTTTTACTTCATATGATCCACCCATATCATGTTGAGTTTCAACAACTTGCGGTGTTTTATATTTTCTCCACTCATCCTTAGAAACATATTTCCAAGTATTACCGACTATTTGAAATGCCTGTTTATCTTCAACGCGAATTATGTTTCCTGTAGTACTATTTTTTATACACTTCATAATTTTAAATTATAGTAATAATATATGATTTTTATTTTAATAAATCAAATTCTAACTAAATGATTTGCAGCATATGTTGACATTGCACCTAATTGTTTATATCTTACTTTATATCCCATACCTTCTACCAAACCTACCGCCTGTCTCAGGACAGAGTTGGATTTGTATTTTGGATCTGGATTCAAATCAATATCAATCCAAGTTGGTTTAGGTAACCCATTATTTTTTAAGAATTCGGCGGTTTCAACAGATTTCCAAACTTCAGTTAAAAGTCTTTTTTGTGTATTATATTCCATTGGACCATTTTCTCTTTTACATAAAACATGAGCACCCTTTCCTGCTGTGTATAATGCAATCACAACACCATAAACAGTTTTATTATTTCTAAAACATTGTGAATCTGATCCTATCAAAATTTCAATATTATTTCTATCTTTTATGTAGTCCTTAATATAATCAATTAAATTATCAATTTTTATTCCATATAATGTTTTAAAGTTTTTCATCGTCTTCATTTAAAATCTGTTTATTTCCTCTCCTTCTTGCCTCTTCAGCTTCTTTATATAATCTAACCCATGTTAGAAAAAAGTCAATAGGAGCCAACACCCAACCTAAAATAATAACCATAATTGCGTCCATCGCAGGTGTGACACCCAAACCTCCCGGCATCATATCTTTTCTATAACGATTACTCAATTGATAAAAACAATAAATTACACAAATAACATAATAAGTAGATAACATAAACTTGATTTTTTTATTTCCAAAATAATGATACGATTATTATAAGTAAAGCCAAAATTAATTGTGTTAAAGTTTTGACTGTAAAGTGTTGGTTAAAATGATACGGATATAATATAGATGCAACAAGAATTCCTGTAACAAAAAATAAAAATCTGTTACTCCACATTTCACCATTAAAAGATTTGACACCATAGTGAGAAGCTGCGATCCACAAAAATGTGCAAACAACAGACAGTAAATATGGAATCGGACTTTTTATCCAATTAGGTGTTTTAAATTGCCAATACATAATATACCAATGACCAAATGATCCAATTGTAAACAATATAAATGATATTATTAAATTATACATTTGATCTTTACTCATAAAAATTTTTATAGTACTCGGTACGGGAGTCGAACCCGTATTTTGTCCGTGAAAGGGACACGTCCTAACCATTAGACGAACTGAGCGATTGTAGGTGGGACTAACCTACTCCAAACTTGTACTTCGTTCATTAAAGTCCTTTGTGGACCCTCACGGGCTCGAACCGTGGACCTAATGATTATGAGTCATTTGCTCTAACCAACTGAGCTAAGGGTCCTATGCGTCCCCTCGAGGTTTCGAACCTCGGACCCTCTCGTTAACAGCGAGATGCTCTACCGCTGAGCTAAGGAGACATCATAAGATTAAACGATAATTTGAATTATCGTTTAAATTAACGATTGTAGTCCCACGTGGAATCGAACCACGAATAACAGATTAGAAATCTGTAGTTATATCCGTTTAACTATGGGACCATTTAACACTATCGTCTTTGAAAGTTTTTATTTAATTGTTATACCTTACGGCTTATTATTCTACTTTCAAGTTTATCAAGTCGTGAATCTAATGTTCTGTATATGTCTTGAACAATATTATCACGCTCTCTATTTTGATATTCATAATCTCTTGACATACATTGACGTATATCTTCAATATCTTTGTTATGTTTTTTTACCCTAACAAAGGCCATTACAGCGACTACCGCAACTGCGATAACCACCACAACGGACATTCCTAAAATAAATGATAGTATATCCATAGTTTATTTCTCCTTTATTTCAAAGAACGATAGTGTTGTGCCTCAGGCGGGAATCGAACCCGCACGAACTTTTTCGGTTCACAGGATTTTAAGTCCTGCGTGTCTACCAGTTCCACCACCAAGGCAATTCATTATTTCAAAGAACAATACAAAAATATAAAAATTTTCTTAAAATAAAAAATGTATTAGATATAATTTTTATCTATAATATCTTGATAAAATAAATCCGCCAAAACTTGATGAGCCGATTCTCCAAAATGATCATCAGGAATTTCACCGTTTGTTTCGTGTTTTATACTTTTACCCCCAAGTTTATTTAAAACATTATAAATGTCTGTAGTATTAATATCATTATAGATTATATTATTTAAAAGCCACGATGATTCACTTCTAACATAATCTTTCAGGTATTTGTAAATTTGATTTTCACAGGACCAAAAAAATATTAAAACATTTTTTGATTTACAAAATTCTCTTAATAATATTTCTTTATTAACATATTCCTTCATCCATGCTGGTTGATCTTTATTAACCATAATTTGCTCAATTGCAAATTTTTCATCTTTAGAAATACTTTCAGGTATTTGATTGGGAAGAACTGAAGTTAGTTTATTATGATGAGCCCATTTCATTCTTTGTAATCCTGTGTAACCATAAAATACAATATCACCACTATTCATTTCACGAGACGATAAACAAAAATTATTGAAAAGTGATTCATTGCAATTTCCTTCATTCTCCAATCCATAGATTGCAGCCCTATTAATATATTCATAATTAATTTTTTCAGAAATTATTTTACCAAATGATTTTGGAATTCTTCCGTTCAAAAAATCATGAATATATTTGTATCTAAATGTATTTTTTAATTCAGGTTTAGAAAAGAATTCAAAATCTTCACTAAAACTATCGCCGAAAACAAAAATTTTTGGCATTATTATTCTCCCCAATGTTTTTTTCTCAATTCATACATATCAATTGGTTCTCTTTTCATGTGTGAACCTTGATTATAGTACGCACCCTTTTTCAAGAATCCACCCAAGAAGTTTCTTCTCATTCTATTTGAATTGTTGGGTTCAGAACCATGTACACAGTGTGAATGTAACAACACACATTGACCTTTTTTCAAAACACCTTCAACTTTTCTAAAATCATGTCCTTCTGGCATCACACAAGGTTTACCTCTTTCATTTCTCCAAAATGTTGGGTTTGTTTTTGTTCTTTCTTCATCTACTTCAATTGGTAATGTTGGTAATCTGTGGGAACCTTCGTAATTCCAAACGGCACCATTTGCGGCGTCGTGATTATCTAATGCTAATGCGGTGTTGATAATCTCATTATGTTTACAACCTGTGTAAAACGCGTTTTGATGCTGATCTCTACCTAATTGACCAGGGGGTTTGAAATATGCCCAGCTTTGCATTCCCATTAATTCACCTTCCATTAAAAACTCACACGCTTCAATTAATTTAGGGTGAGCAAAAAGTTTTTCAAGTTTATCTGATAACTTATGTGGATAAGCAAATGGATCCCACTCTCCCCATGGTTTACCGTCTTCAGTGATTGTACCCATACGTTTTTCTCTAAGACGTTCGAGTTCATCATTTATTTCGTCACATTCTTCTTCTGTTAGTAACTCAAGAATTGTGAAACCTCTATATCTCCAATCAAATGTCATTTGTTGGATTTCTAAGTCAGTAAGGTGTTTAAAAGTCATAAAAATCAATTTATATTGAAAATATAAGAAATATTTATATAAAAAGGAAATTTTATGGAAGATTTAATTACGTTGCAATGGTACATAGAATCTCCGATAGATTTTGAACATAAACAATATGTTTTATTATCATATCTAAAAAAAGTTGATGATTCCTTTATTCAAAAAAAATTATCTCCTCATTTATTGCACATGGAATGTATGATAAAAGAGTTAAATTCATTTAAAGAGGATTATAATAATATAAAAAAAATATTTGACAAACATAGATATGTATATATTTCAGAAAATCCTAAATTGTATGGTGAGGATAACATATATATAGATGAAATACGTGAAATAGTTGAATTTTCTATACCTCAGGTTGAAACACGAATCTCGCTCGGCAAAATAATTTTGGCAAAATACCGGCAACTACTTTACTGAGAGATATTTATTGAAGACAAAAAACAATAAATGAATCTCTCGATTTTTTGATGCCCAAAAAATCCTGAGACACTTAAAACAGGATTTTTATGCAAAAAATTAAATCAATCACTAATTTAATGTTAGACAAAATGGTATTCATGGTGATATACCTTTTTGTGGCGTTCGTGTCATTAGCACTACTTACTCAAATTTATTTTGTTTATTTAGAAGCAACAGGACAAGACGATGTTATTAGGAATTTAGTAAATTCTTTTACGGTAAAGTTTGATGGAAGATTCAAAAATGACCCATCAAATATATATTACGAAGAAGACCAACACGTATGGGTTGAAAGTGTTGAAAACAAAGTTAAAATAGGAAAATTAGCGGGTAATAGAAATTTAGAATTTGGTGTCAAGAATATATTAGAAGAGTACCTTCAAGATAAAGAATATGAACTGTCACCTAACGCACCAAATAAACTAAAAGTAGAAATTGTTTATTTTGACGTTTTAACAACAAAGAAAAACGTATCAGTATTTCACAAAAATGAAGAAGAGGTCGTTATTAGAATGAAGGGTATTCTTTATAAAGATGGTAAAAAAGAAAAAGAAGTCTTAGTAGAAGAATCTTCTTCTGAAATTTCTATGTCAACGTTAATTGTTGATCAAGGAGGTAAGTTTAATCAAACTTCACTTTCTAACGCTTTGAAAAAAACGGCCGATAAACTTGTAACTAAACTATTAACAGATGAAAAAACTAATTAATTTATTTTTATTTTTGTCAATTACTACGACTACTTTTTCTCAATTAAGAGTAAACCAAACTGTAACACCAACTTCTGGATATAGGGTAGGTGACACAATTACTGTAAAATATACAGTTGAAAGAGGGACGACAACACCTCGTTATTTTTGGATGAGATATCAGTATAATAACAAGGCTTTGACTATGGTACCTAATAGTACTTTTTTCAGTCAAGGTTCTTCAACCCAAACATATTTTACTGAATGGGCGAACTACAAATTTACTCCTTCATCAAATGTTCCCGACACTTCATTATATGCACAATATTTGGCAACACCTTGGTCTTACACAATTAATAATGATTGGAATGTGGGTCAATTAACTGTTCAAAGAACAGATGCATCAATAAACGGTGATATTGCAACTCAAAAATTTGTGGTAAAAGATTTGGGTGAATATACTGACATTCATAAAATTGATATGTCGTACGCAATTAACGATGCCTCAGTAAATATATCACCAGTGTATACAGATGTTACCGATTTATCTTTAACAGGCGTTATTGGTAATACTTCTCAGTTTAAAGTTAAAGTTTTATTTCCACAAGGATATACAATTACAGATCACTCAGTTCAATTAATGAGATTAAAGAACGATGGTAGTGGTGATATTGATTGGTCACAACAACCATTACAAACAAGACCACTTGATGCCAGTGGAGAAGCAATTTTTACTTCAGGTGTAAGAGTTGGTGATAGTTTAGGTGTATTCGTTGGTGCCGCTTTTCAAAAATCGTGGATGAATAATGTTATAACAGTAACCGATGCGTATAAAGCATTTTTAGGACATACACAAACAGATATAAGTGGTAATGCTACATATTTTCAATATCCTGTTTTAGAAAAAAGAATTGGAAATATTACACTTAATGATAATAACTTTAATGAAAGTGATGCATATTTTCTTTTTGCTCATGTTATGGGTATAAATGTTTCAACAAGTGCTTTAATACCAACTTCAACTTCAACAAGTGTAAGATGGTATAGTGGTTTATTAAATCAAAGTTGGTTAGATGGAACAACGAGAAATAGAGTATACATCACAACACCAATTCAAACAGTAAATGCTGTATTTGCTTGGGGTGGTGACTTAGATTGGTCACATTCATCGTCAACTTCGGCAATTGCTTCAAGTATATCAAGTGGTGTGTTTACAAATTCTAAAAATGGTTCAACCGAAAGTGGTATACAAACTATGTCAGTTGGTTATCAAGATAAAACTTTGGAGACAGCTAAATTAACAGTTGTATCTAAATTAGAAAATGGTAAAGTTATATTAACAGGTGGATTAACTAAAGAAGGTTTAGCAGGTTTAGAAGTTATTATGAATTATGACTCAACTAAACTTACTTTAGAAAATGTAATATTTGATGCGGGATCAACAATAACAAATTTCTCAACACATGATAATGGTAGATTAACATTTGGTTCTATTGACCAATTGAAGACTGCCAGAATTAAAACAGGAACACCATATAAACTAATCTTTACACCAAAAGTATCATTAGCGAATACTGCGGGATTATTCTATTTCGTTTTAGCCGATGCTGTTGATGCTTTAGGTAACAAAATAGAACTCGTAGTTGAATAATGAGATTATTATTTGTAATTCTATTATCTATAATCACAACTTTTGGGTTTGGGCAGTCGGTAACGGCACCTGAACCCAAATCGTTTGCCATAAACACCATTGGACAGGATGCCAGTGGATTTGTATTAAGTGGATTTAACGCAACTGAAACATTACTTGCTTCAATTAGTTTAATCAATCCACCATCTGGTACTACATTTTATCTTAACACAACAACAGGTTTAACAGCAGCAAGTGGATTTACTTTAAATGGTAATAAAACTCGTTTAGTTGTAACGGGAACAATCGCCAATGTTAATACAGCATTAGCATCTTTGAAAGTAAACACAGGTTCAGTAGTTGGTAATGTTCAATTATCAGTTGCGGCAACTATCAATCCAATTGGATTTTTTTACAACGGAGTTAATGGACACTTTTATAAACCACTAACCGCAACCGCTGATAGAACTACATATACAAACGCAAGAGCAAGGTCTTTATTAAGTACATTCAAAGGACAGTCGGGATATTTGGTAACAATAACCTCCACATCTGAAGAAGAATTTATTAGAGTAAATGTTCCTGCAACGAATGTATGGTTTGCAGCAACGGATGAAGTTGTGGATGGAAGATGGGTAATTGATGCTGGGCCTGAAAAGGGGACAGTAATGAAAACCGCAAATGGACAACTAAACGGAAACATAGTAGGTGTATATAACAACTGGTGTGGTGGTGAACCAAATGGTAGTAATGGTAGTGAAAACTATGCAGTAGCAAAATGGAATGGTGCAGCTTGTTGGAACGATTTATCAAACAATTGGAATAATCCTTATGTAATTGAGTATGGAACATGGACAAATCCTGATGACCAAACATTTACTGAATTTTATTCTAATAGTGTAATACATTCAAATGGAGATGTGTTTAGAGTTCAATATACTTTTAATTTTAACAATCTTACGGCAAGTAGATTCGCATTAAGAACACATTCACAATCTAATAATGTTTGGACACCATTCTCACAAAATTATACATCATTAAATAATATTGGTAGAGTGGATATGAGTTCTTTTTCAGATACAATTAAAGTTGTTGGTGGAATATCCGCAAACATAAATTCTGGTCAAGTCGAATATTCGTATACCAATCCAAATGCAAGTTGGTTAAATGGTGATAGTCGGCTTTTAATTGATATGAGAACATTTGGCAATACAGTTCCATCAACAATATCGCGTGCAAAAATATTAGATACATATGATGGGCCTGTGACATATTTAAGTAGCGATGCTGCGTGGGCACAATATAGAGTTCCATCACCACTTACAAAAGTAACTGATGGAACATCAATATACAATTCGAATATCCGAAATGTAAATGGTTGGAATACTGATTATGCTTTCACATCAACAATAAGTTTTTCAAATCAAATGGTGTATAAACCGCAAATGGTACAATTCCAAAATCCAATAGCAGATACTATAACTTCAATGTTAGATAGAATAGTGACGGTATCGGATGTATATCTTGCTTTTAAAGAATTTGCAGACGGTGGAATATTCGGAAATACAAGTAACTATTTCACTTCAGGTATACAATTTATGAACGCAGATGTAGATGAAAATGGCCAATTTAATGAAGCAGATTGTTTTAAATTATTAAGACATTTATTAGGTCAAGAATCATTATTAACAACAAATAATTTACAATCTTTTATTAAATTGTTACCAAAATCTGATTACGATGCGGTAACAAAAAGTAATTGGATGTCATATCCAAATGCAACTTCAGACAGTTATAGTAACTTGACACTGAGCTCAACTCAGTTGTTAAACGCCTTCACATTGAACGCCTTTTGGAAAGGAGATGTGAATATGTCTCATTCACCATCTCAAACTGTTACGAATGGTGTTGCCAATCAGATAAATTCAATTACTTCTATGTCAAACAGTATATCAAAAAATTCTTCCGAACCAAGTGCTTATGTAATATCTGAAATTATCGGTGATAGTTTGGTTGTCATAGTAAAGTTTAATCCAAATACAAATGATATTGTTGGAACACAATTTAGAATCAATTACGATAACTCAATTTTAAAATATAGTGGAACACAATTTAAAACAGCCGGATCACCGATAAACTTTGGTAATGATAGAGGTGATAATATAAATTTAGGGTCGTTGAATATGAGTGGGGGGATTTTAGATAATACCACAGAATACAAATTATCTTTTAAGTTGAATAAAAAAATAACAAATTCGCTCGGGTTGGTGTCAATCGCAACAAATGAGGCGGTTACCAAAATGGGCGGTAGCATTAAAATTAGAATAGAATGAGAATTGTATTATTATGTTTTTTGATTTTTATATCAGGATGTAGAAAAACAAATTTACCCGAGCCAATTTCTTCTATTGGAAAAGTGGACGTGTTTTCTGTAAAAGAACTCAAGGTATCTAATGGAGATGAATTAAATTTTGATTTAAAGACAGAAGGAATACACACGATGACTCTTTTTGATTCTGTCGGACAACAGGTAATTACAAGAGAAAGAATTGCCGGAAAAATCGGACAAAATACTTTGAATATATATACAAAATCGTTGCCTATTAGATATTTATATTTATCCTTAGAGGATGTTAATAATGTCCAAATAGGTAGAACGTTATTAATATTAAACTAAACAAAAAACAATGAAAAAATTAATTATTACATTAATCGCGGCCGTATTTATTCTCGGATGTAGAAAAACTCCATTCGTTGAACCTCCTCTACCACCAACACCAAACGCTTTAGAAATAACCTCCAAGGTTGGTATAAAATTAGAGACTCCTTTTGTTACATCAGAAGTGGCAATGAACGTAAAAAGTGACGTCGCCCAAACAGTAACTATAAAGATTTTTAATATTGGTAACAAAGTGATTTCTAAAGAAACTGTGAACGTAAAGGTTGGAGACAATATACTTAAAGTATATACCAATGCTTTACCGTCCTCCGCATATAGAATAGGATTATATGATCAAAACGATAAAGAATTAGGAATAACCGATTTTAATAAACTATAAACACAAAAACACAAATTATGTCAGAAGAAGTAGAAAGCACAAATGATGGTACATGGTCAGGATTAAAGAAGACCATTGTCGGAGTAGCCGGTACCGTAGTAACCGCAGGTGGTGTATGGGTCACCACATTATTTGGAGGTGGAGACAAAGAAGCTACTCCAGTACAGCAAGCGGCACCAGTAATTAATATTACAAACTCAAATCAACAGCAACAAGCGGCTGGAGGTGCCGGCGGTAAAACGGTTGTAATCAAAGAAAAAGAAACAATAAAAGAAAAACCCGCACCTGTTAAGAAAAAAGACGGTGATGAGTTTAAAGAAAAACCAGCTGAGTGGTAAAATTTTTATATAATGATGGAAAACAATCAACAACCAACAGGTTTTAAAGAATTATTAAACTCTATGATGAAAAGAAGATGGTTTATCACAGCTATCGTTCTTGGGGGGTTTATGTTAATAATGGGGGGTATTTTCGCAGCTATTATAGGTAAGAATGAGATTGGTGGTGAGTGGAAAGAATTATTACTTCTTTTATTAGGTGCTTTCATCGGTTCCTATGGTAAAATCATTGACTATTGGTTTAGTGATACTGATAAGGATAAGATGTTAGTTCAAAAAATGGACGAAGAGGATGGGGTTTCTCTTTCAAACACAAATGATATGAAAGAAAGTGATAAACCTGTTACACCATTAATACCCGATGCATTTGTTCAAGCTGCAAATCATGCACATGAAATTAATATGATTGAAGTTAATAAACCAAAAGAAACTGTAGTTGAAACACAAATTACCGATGCCGTAACAACTCCAAAGACAGGTAGAACAGGCGTTGAAGTGGATGAAGATGGTGATGGACAAATGGATGGTATTGACTTTGATGGTGATGGTAAAATTGATATGTATTTCGCGCATAGACAATGTGAACATATTTGGGGTGACTCAGATGGTGACGGTGATTTAGAATGTCTGAAGTGTGGAAAAATTAAGGATCCTGACCCTGATGACCATATAGAGGGTTAAATCATAAACAAAACACAAAACACAAAACACAAATTATGGGATTTTTTAAAGAATTATTTAACGACAACAACACAATCAACGAAAAATCGGTAGTCGGTTTTGCATCATTCGTTTGTATGGTATTAGCTTTAGTAGTTGACCTCGTAACAGGTTGGTTAGGTAAAGAATTACTTATTAACGAATTTATCTTTGATGGTTTCTTGGTTATTACACTTGGTGCCTTCGGTATTGCCTCGGTGGACAAGTATATAAACAACAAACACAATAAAAAAGATGAAGAAGTCGAAGGTTAATTAAAAGAGGGAGTTTGACTCCCTCTTTTATTATATTTATAAAATAAAGAATATGAAAAAATTAGTTTTAGTTTTAAGTTTGTTATTAATTTTTGTTTTAAGCAACTCACTTAATGCACAAACGATAGGTGTTACAAAAACAGAAGAATATAAAGCAGAATTTGAAAAGAAAAAAGATATTTCAGCATTTTTAGACTACGAAGGTCCCAAAAAGAATATTCAAATATTGAAATGTGGTATTGGTGAAGAGGTATATGATATGTACCCTGAATTAAAAGAGAAAAGAGTTGGTTTGGGTGTTGCAAATATTGTATTAGAATATTTGGATAACCTTAATCGTTTTGAATTTACCGAAGATAAAACGGAAATAAAAAACAGAATGGTTCAACAGTTCAAAGCATCAAATGCCGGTATATCTGAAAATAAAATAGAAGGTAGAGGAAAAATTAAATTGGCAAATTATTTTGTTGAGATTGAAGTTTATGATTACTCAGTATCCGAAGATGAAACCATCAATTTAAAAAATGGTATTAAAGATAATATGGTGACTCGTTTGGGTCTTCAAGTTAGATTTACGAATGCCGAAACGGGTGCTATAATTGCCGCTTCAGGGTTAGGTGAATCGAAAACTACAAGAGAATTAACTTTGGTTTCAGACGCATCTGTTGATCCAATTAAGTTCAATCAATCAACAATATCAATTGCAACAAAAAAAGCATTAGATGTTGCATGTGCAAACATATTAGATAAATTAGTAAAAAAGGGTGTTTTCCCAAAATAACAAAAACAACATATTAATTAAAATATAATAAGGGGGGGTTTATAACCCCCTTTTTAATATTTATATGTTATAAAACACTTTAATTATGAAGAAGTCATTAATATTATTATTGTTAATTCCTGTGATAACATTTTCACAAGTTTCATCTTGGAGAAGTAACCCACCTCAACAACAATCATCACCACAAAGAAGTACTCCATCCGTACAACAATCAATTCCACAAAGAAATGATGTTAGTGATTGGAGAAGTCAACCACCATCAAGAGGGTATGATAGACCTGTAAGAACAAGACCAGGTTCTAATATCATTGTAAGAGACCCGTGGGTTGGTGGATTTGGATGGGGGTGGAATAGATGGGATATGTGGGGAGCACCTGGATTTGGTTGGAACTTTTGGCAACCGTCTTGGTATTGGAATGATTGGGGGTATCGTCAACCACAAAGAATTTATGTTTACGAAAATGGTAAGAGAGATACTATTAGAGGTAAAAAACCAATAATAAATTTTGGTTTACATAAAACAACTAATAACCAAATTGGTGCATCATTTGCCGTTGGCGGAAAAAACTATTTTATGGTAGATTTTGTTTCGACATATCAACCAGACCGATCAACTTTTTTTCCATATGGTAGAATTACACAAGTTGACTTTCCATTAATTAATGATTTAATTAAAGAAAAAACAATCTACCTTGGTGGTGGTAAAAGATTCAAAAGAACTGGATTTCATGCAATGATTGGATTTGGAAATGAAATTGTTAGATGGAGAGGGAAAGATGCGATTGGTGAAATCACTTTTCCAAAATATAATTCAAACTTTGTTACCGCAAAGGTTGGTATTATGAGAGATGTAAAAAATTTGACACTTAAAATAGATACTGATCCTATTAGAAATTATACTCAATTTGGATTTGGTTTGAATTTTTAATAAATGAAAAAATGTTTAATAAGTATATTAATATTATTGTTCGTTTATAAAGTAAATGGACAAACTTATACACAAACATATGTAGATAAGTGTACAGGAGAAGTTAAAACGGTGACAACGACGTATGTAAATGGTAATGCGGTAGTTTCTTTTTATAATCAAGTCAGAACTTTTACTCCGATTGAGGTTGCGAATGGTACAGTTCAAACATGGTTGAATACAGTTTTTGCACAATATTCCTCAATGGCCTGCCCAACAAGTCAAGTAGTACAACAAACCGTTCAAAATACAGTATCTCAAGCGGCGTCTCAAGCTGCATCAACAGCAGCAAGTACCGCAGCGAGTTCATCGGCAAGCTCTGCTGCAAGTAGTTCTGCATCATCAGCGGCATCATCATCCGTATCTACATCTTCTTCAACACCACCATCAACAAGTAACAACACATCATCTTCCTCACAAAGTAGCAATTCGTCATCATCTTCTTCGGAAAGTAAAACCGAAACCAAAACAGAAACTAAATCTGAGTCAAAATCAGAAACTAAATCTGAATCAAAAGAGGAATCTAAATCAGAAAGTAAAAGTGAGGAAAAGAAAGAGGAATCTAAAAAAGAAGAATCTAAAGAAGAAAAAAAAGAAGAAAAAAAAGAAGAAAAAAAAGAAGAAAAAAAGGAGGAGAAAAAGAAAAATGGAAATTTAAATCCAATGATGTTTGCCTCCGATTTGACCGCAGCACAAAATCCTGACAAAAGATTAAACATGATTGTTGGATTGGGTTGGAGTAGAGCGAGTATGGCTGGAGATGAAACATTTTCAGCAAATGCCATGATATGGAGTAATTTAAAACAATTCGCACTAAGTGGAGGATACACAAAAATGGAATTTGAAGAAGGAACACTAAAGGCTATACATTCATATGGAACTACATTTGCCTATTTGGATGGTAATTTTATGAACTTATTATCTTATACTTACGTAAGACCAAATCCTAAGTATGGAACATATGGTTATAATTTAGGTGCAATAAATTTAGTTTTGAGAAATACAACAAACACAGGATTCGATTATAATGTTGTAACATCTGCGGTTGGATTTTGGACAAAACCATATTCTTACAGTAAAAAAATTACATTGTCACCTCAGGTTTTTATTATGACATCACCAATTAGTTACAATACTCAAACAAAAAAGTCTTCGGTTAATAGAAATCTTGGTTTTTTATTGGGATCATCCATAGATTATAAACTAAGTAAAAGATTTGGTTTAAGTTTAAATTATAAATTAAGTGTAAACACTATGCCGAATTCACCAATCTTACATAATGTTTTAATTGGAAGTAGAATGATACTATAAAAAAACCCCGATGTAAAAACATCGGGGGGTTGACAAAAAACAATAAATGTACCTCTCGATACAATTAAATTATAGACAAAATATTTTAATTTGTCAAGTCTTTATGTAAAGAAATTATTTCAGAACAAGTTTCATAATCTTCCGTTTGTTCAAAATATGGCATTAGATCTCTTTTTAAAATAATACATTCATCTTTTTTAAAGTTGAATTCAGTATCCCATTCCAATCCTTTAATTTTAGCCGATATATACAACGATAAACTTTTTTTTCTTGTATTTTTAAACCCTTGAAAAACTTCAATTATGGATTTATAAATCATTTCTTTGTTCTCATCATAAAAGTCTTTGAACTCGTTGTATTTTCCTTTAAAGACTAATCTTTTGTAAAATTCGTTTTGTTTAGATGGCATGTTTTTTAGTTTAATAAGTGTAAAACAAAAATATAAAAATTTATAAAATAAAAAAATTATTTTTTACTTCTATCCCATTTTGCCTTTCTGGCCTCAGGTGGAATTTGGTGACTTTCATCAATTGTATGTGGAATTTGTACTCTAACACATGTTTGGGGAAGTCGACAATTCATTAAATAATTATTAATATAACCCATCATATTTGCACTACCGATCGGGTTTGCGGAATGAACATAGACTTGAGGCAGTAGGATATTTTTATTCATACTTAAATCAATCAAAAATTTACAACAATCGTATCCAGTTTTTTCTTGTATATTATTATAATCTAAGGTAAAATTATTTTTTACATTTGTATAATATTCAATCATTGCCCCTTCACCCAAGTCATGATCTAAGGATATCGTTTCGATATTTTCTAACCCACGTAAATTTATTATTGAAACAAATTCATCATAATTTCTAACAACTTCCCAATCACCTTCAGTTGGTGTTCTTACATCATCTAAGTAAACGTTAATTTTCTTTATCATTTTTAAATGGTTTTGTGTAACTTGGATATAATAGTTTCCAAATTATTTTTTTATAATCTTTTTTATTATACATTGAAAATAATATAGATGAATGTTTATATTTCAATGCATATTCTGCAAAAACTTTTCTTTCTGTTGAATTTGATGATCTTGTAATAATCTTGTAAATCCATTTATATTCATTTTCAATTTTTGTGAATTCATCATTTAAGTTATTTTTAGTTTCTTTAACCCAATTATAAAATTCATCGGGAACCTTATCAAGAATTTCATCTAAGGATTTTCCATCTTTAAGGTGTTCCCAAATATCTCTACTGGATATATTTGTTAATATTCTATGTAAACGAATATATTCTTCACCTTTTATTTTTATTCTAAATCCGTTTTTAAAACGAATAACATAACCTTCTCGATCATCGGCAATCGTTTCTTTTAATTTTTTGAAATCATTAATACCATTATATTTTCTAACTATTCTAACATCATTAAAAAGACCTACTTTATGTTTTAATATATCAAAATCAATTTCATTACCTGATTCTGTTTCATATGCACCAAGTAAAACCAAACCTTCAAAATCGTAATCACAAACGATTCTGTTTTCTTTATATATTATTTCAAATAGATAAGTCCAATTACGATTTAAACCCGTTGATGGATAATTTTTTAAAATCGAAAGTTCTTTTAACATTTTGAGACCAACAAGAGATTGATTGGAGATAAATGATCCTCTTGTTGCCATGTGCCATTCTCCGTGATAATAAAAAACAACTCCTAATGAACCGTCCATTTTTTCGAAAACTTCAAATGATTCATTTGGAATTTCATTCACAGAATGTTCTTCGTAATTAAAAAATTTTTTAAATGGTCTTGCGATTATTTTTCCTTCGGAGTTTGTAACTAAACCTCTACAAATTTTAGTGACATCATCCCATAATTTTTCGTACTGAACTTTTGGGGAATAGTTCCATATAGATAGATCAAGAGTCGGATGAGTTTGTTTTAAAACCAAACCATTTTGATAATATTTTTCTAATATTGATAACACTAAATAATCTTTTCTTTTTTTCTTTTTTCGGATATGCGTAGGAAACGAAAAACTTACTCATTAGAGTTTGATTTGAAATCTCTCCTTCATTTGTTGAAGTTTATCTTTTGGTACACTATGTATATTTTCACTACCATGTCTATTTTCAACAATTAAACTATGAACTCTATATTTGTATCTTTCTGCAATTTCAAAATACTTTTCCATTTCCCATTCTTGTGTAAATGTGTTAGCCACAACAATTTTAACGATTTGATTTTTCATTCTTTCAACACATCTTAATACACAATCATTGTGAGCCTCTTTTAATTTTGTGTAATCAAAATTATAATTACCATTAACGTCAATAAAATAATCATCAGCAGACAATACCGCATTTGTGTTATCCGATCCACGTGTATATAATATAATTTCACCAAGAGTACTTTTGCCGCTACCCGGTAGTCCTCTTAATAAAATTAATTCTCCGATGTATTCCATATTCACTAATTTAATATAAATAGAAAAATGAACCGGAAAAATCCGGTTCATTAGTTTTACTTCGCCGATTCAGTCTCAGATTTCTCAACTTTTTCAGTTGGGATTTGTGAAACAGTTGAATCATTTGCACTAACCGCCAATGAATCAACTTGAACCGCAGTAGAGTCAGTTGTTTCTGTTGTGGTTGACCCGCTACCACAGGACACCATTGCAATTGTTGCAATGATTGTCATAATAAAAGCATATTTTCTCATAGGACTAATATACATAAAATTATTGAAAATAAAAAACCCCAACAAGTTGTCGGGGTTTCAAGGTCTTTCGGTGGATTCAACTCCACTTACTTTTAGAAAAAAACGAAGAGGTTATCGACAAAGAGAACCTACAAGAATATAAATATATATAATTTTTAAAAAAAACAAATATTTATAAACTTTTTTTGTGAATTACTAATTTATCCGTTTTATATTTCAAGGTTATTGGATCATTTTCTACTATGTTTCCCCTTAAAATTTCCTCACTTAAAAAATCTTCACATAAATTTTGAATCAATCTTTTCAAGGGTCTTGCACCATACTCTTCTTGTGAGTTTAGTTCGTATATTTTATTGATCACAGATTTATCAAAATTTACAGTATAGTTTTTTTCTTTTAGTCTTTTTGATAATTTTTCAATCTCGATCTCAATAATTTTTTTAAGTGATTCTTCATTTAATGAATTGAATAAAATAATATCATCAATTCGATTTAAAAATTCAGGATTGAATTGTTGTTTTAAAGCCTTTTGTATAATTGATTTTTTTACCTCATATTTTTGTTGTTCAGACGACGATGTTGCGAATCCAACACCTCCACCAAAATCCGAAACTTTTTTTGCACCAACATTTGATGTCATGATAATAATTGTGTTAGTAAAGTTTACCTTTCTTCCGAATGAATCAGTTAAATGTCCTTCATCTAAAATTTGAAGTAGGATATTAAAAACGTCTTTATGTGCCTTTTCAATTTCATCAAACAATACAACAGAGAATGGATTATTCTTAATTTTTTCTGTTAATTGACCACCCTCATCATAACCAACATATCCTGGAGGAGAACCAATTAATTTAGACACATTATGTTTTTCCATGAATTCACTCATGTCAACACGAATAATTTTTTCAGGATCACCAAAAAGTAATTCCGCAATTGATTTGGCTAAGAATGTTTTACCAACACCCGTGGATCCTAAGAAAATGAATGATCCAATTGGTTTATTTGCGTCCTTAATACCAACACGATTCCTTCTAACCGCTTTAGATATTGTTAAAATTGCTTCCGTTTGACCAATTACTTTAGATGAGAGAATATCTTCCATTTTAAGTAACTTATCAGTCTCTTTTTTATCTAATTTAGAAATGGGTACACCTGTTATGTTTGAAATAATTTCATAAACATCATCAATGGTTATTGGTGTTTTATTATCTTTTAATTTATCTAACCATTTTTGTTTTTCTTCATCAAGTCTTAGTAATATTTTTCTTTCTTCATCTCGTAATTTTGCCGCTTGTTCGTAATTTTGAGATTTAACAACTTGAAATTTTTTTTCTTTTAATTCCTCCGAATCTTTTTTTAATTTTTCAATAATATCAGGTACTTTAGACGAGACTCTTTTTTCTGAACCGAGTTCATCTAAGACATCGATTGCCTTATCAGGAAATTGTCGATCAGTAATATATCGAGCACATAACTTAACAATAGTTTCAATGACACCGTCTTCGTATTTTACTTTATGAAAATCTTGATACGAACCGATTAAATTATTTAAAATGTTGATTGTTTCTAATTGATTGGGTTCTTTTAAAATAATTTTCTGAAATCTTCTAACAAGTGCCGAATCCTTTTCTAAATGTTTTTTATATTCATCAAACGTTGTCGCACCAATACATTGTAATTCGCCCCTTGCAAGTGCGGGTTTCAAAATATTGGCCGCATCCATTGATCCACTTGCGTTTCCTGCACCTACCATAGTATGTAGTTCATCGATGAAAACTACAACGTTTGTAACTTCTTGTAATTCATTTAAAATTGCTTTTATTCTTTCTTCAAATTGACCTCTATATTTTGTACCGGCAACTAAAGAGGTTAAATCTAATGATACGATCCTTTTATCAATTAAATTACTCGGACAATCTCCTTTATTAATCATCAATGCAAGTTTTTCTACAAGTGCAGATTTACCAACACCCGCATCTCCAACTATCACTGCATTATTTTTTTTCTTGCGTGAAAGAATTTGAGCAATTCTTTTTACTTCTTTATCTCTCCCGACAACAGGATCGATTTTACCTTCCTCTGCAAGTCGAGTTAAATCTCTTGAAAAATTATCAAGAATAGGTGTATTTGACCCTTTTCTAATTTTTTTAGGGTTGGTTGTTTGTCCTTCTTCAAAAAAATCTACCGCCATGTTTATAATTTTATAGTTATTAAACAAATATAATAAAAATCATTCTTAAAAACAAATGATAGACATTATGTCATATTATTTTAAAATTTAATGTCATAATGTCAATCTAATCTTTTTGGTACATAGTTTGTATTTTTTATAAAAAAATTAATAACTATGATTACATTATTTAAAGACCCGTTTTTTGAAACCTTTGACAAGGTTTTTGAAACCTCGAGGTTTTTGTCTGCACCTCAAACAAATTTAAAAAAGTCAGACAATGACTATAAACTTTTTATAAGTGTACCAGGTTTAACCAAAGAAGACCTTAAAATTACAACAAAAGATGGTATTTTAAAAATTTCATTTGAAAAAAATGAAAAGACTGATGACCATTATTTTGTTAATAATTTTATCAAGTCTTACTACATTCCCGAAGATGTTAAAGAAAAGGACATAGAAGGAAAAGTTGAAAATGGTGTGTTAATTCTAACATTACCCATTGATAAAAAGAAGTCATTAGAAAGGTTAGTTTCCTTAAATTAGAAAAATCCCCCATAAGTTGGGGGATTTTTTTTATCGTGTTTTTTTATTATATTTTTAAAAAAAAGATCATGGGAATATTAACTGAAAAAATTGAAGGAAAAGTAATTTTTATCGAAATTAAGTCAAGCAACCTCAAATCTGCGTCATATGATACGGAATCAGAAACATTACAGGTGACATTCAATAATGGAAGTATTTATGAGTATAATAAAGTTCCTTGGACTATGTTTACTAAATTTAGAATGGCGGAGTCTCAGGGAAAGTTCTTTAACGAGAACATTAAAAAATATAGTTACACAAAAATACAATGAGTTTATTTGAAGAATTAATAGAAGACAAAGAGTTTAACAAAAAGATTTTAAAATCTTTTAAGGGAAAAGATACCCTCTGTAATAAAATATTCGATAGAATCGGAGAGGATTATAAACTTAAAGAAGATATTAGAAAAGGTATACTGAAAATTGTAGAACAATATCTTGATTTTATTGACATTGATTTCTTTGTTCACGATGTATTATTTACAGGGTCTTTAGCTAATTACAATTGGTCAGAATTTTCTGACGTTGATATCCATATATTAATTGATAAAGATGAATTTGATGAATCTGAAACAAAAGATTCGGTAGTTTTTCACAAAATAATCGACGATTTTTTTGATTCAAAAGAAAAAGTTTGGAAATCAAAACAAGACATAAAAATAAAAGGGTTTGAAGTTGAGATGTATGTTCAGGACATACATCAAGAACACATATCTTCGGGTGTGTACTCTGTTTTAAATAATAAATGGGTTGTTGTTCCCGAAAAAATGGACCCTAAGATTGACGATAGTAAAATTCTACAAAAAGGTGACGAATACGAGAAACAAATAGACGACTTAGTCTCAAAATTCAATTCAAATAAAGACGTTTCAAAAGAAACAAAAAATCTTTATAAAAAAATTAAATCATTTAGACAAAGTGGTTTAGAAAAAGGTGGTGAATATTCATATGAAAATTTAACATTTAAATTACTTAGAAGAAACGGATATATTGGTAAAATATTGGATTTAAAATCCGACATAATAAATAAAAAATTGTCCTTAACACAATAAATACCCATATTTTTTTTAACATATCTATGTATTTATAGGATAAGAATAACAAAATCTTAATATTACAAAAATGGCAGATTTAAAACCTTTAGGTAGTGAAAAGTTAAACAGTGATGATAAATTGAAAAGAATCCTCGAATTAACTTACTACAAAGAAAATAAGAATAATCAAAATACAAAGAAAGCTGAGTTAGTTAAAGAATCAACTACCGGTGGTATTTTTGGTATTGTTAAAGAAAAAGATGGATATTACGTTAAAAGAGGATTGAATGAATCATCGCTTGATTATATAGGCGGAATCTTTATGAAGAACAAAAATAGATTTTCTTCATATTCTGAAGCACTAAAAAGATTAGAACTATTAAAAGGTCAGGAAGAATTACAAGAGGCGACAAAATATGTTTTAAAACAAAACAAACCTCAAGAAGAGTCTCCAATGTCTGAACCATCTTTAGATGCACCTCCACCTCCTCCACCTCCTGCACCATTAGGAGATGAAAGTGGTGACGTTCCTCCTCCATCTGGTGATATGGGTAGTGACGTTCCCCCTCCATCTGGCGATGAGAGTGGTGAACCAAAAGATATGGGTGCAGGCGAAGAAGGTGGTAAAAGATCATCATACATGGCTGAAGTTCAAAAATTTGCGGGTAAACTTGGTCAAGAACTTAGAGATCAACAAGATAGAATGGAAAGTGATGATATTAAATATGTACTTAACATGATCATATCTGCAGTTGATTTGGATAAATTAGATTTTGAAGATTTAGAGGAAATCGCAAAAAAATTCGAACGTGAAGAAGAAGGTATGGAAGGTGGTGAAGAAACTTCAGATGAAGAACCACCAAGTGAAGAAATACCAGCTGAAGAACCATCAAGTGAAGAAGAATTAGGTGAATATGATTCTATGAAAGCGTTAGAAGAGTTTATAGACACACCTGTTGAAACTGATGAAATAAATCTTTCTACATATGCCGATTTATCTAAAGTAAAAGAAGAAGAGGATGAAATTAGAGAATTGGATTTAGATGAAATTAAAAATGATATAAATCAAGCAATTAGCGAAAGATTGAGCAAATATTTCAATTAAAATGAATCTTATCTATGTCAATGAAATCGGTTCAGATTACAAAGGTCAAAAACAGTACGAATTTATTTTTAGTGAATCGACTGAGCTTGACATAGAAGAGTGGTACACAATTCCCGCATCAGCAACATTATCATCTAAATCCCCAAGTATCGAATTTATCGATATGGTTGGACTACTGAAAGATAGTGATTTACAACTTGAATTAATACAAAATTCGGATTATTTTGGTGTTATAGACGCCGCTGATGGTGTCATATCTCTCGCATGGGAGAAATTTGATTTTGATTCTGATAACGACAGAATCTTTTTCAGGTTTGGTGAAACTGTTGAATCAGTTACAAAAAAACTGAAATTAAGAAATTATCATTTACTAAAGGAAGAAATAAAATTTAAAAATATATGAAAAGAGAACAAATAGTTAATAGTCTTTTGAAAGAAGGATTTTCAGACAAGACTTTAGTTAAATTTAATGATAAACAATTAGTTCATTTATATGAAAGGATTATTGGTGAAGCAACCACAAAACAAGTTAGAGTTTTGAGTATGAATAATGCAGATGACGCCGCTGAAGTAAATAATCTTATAAATAACCCAAAGGCAGTTGCAGATATGAAAGCAAAAGGTCATGTTGAAGTAACTAAAGAAGAAAAAAACAAAATTTCTAAAGATTCTTCAAAAAAGAAAAGTAAATTAAAAAAAGAAGATACTAAAGAAGAAAAATCTTCAATTGGATTATCAAAAGAAAAGAAAAAAGAAGTAATTAAAAGTGATAAAAAAGGTAAAGACGTTAGTAAGAAAGAAATTAAAAAAGAAAATTTTGAAATAAAAAATTGGGTTAAAACTTTAGCGGAAAACAATTTCCATAGTTTTACATCAAAAGGTGAAATTATGGAATTAATACAATCTAAAACTTCAGATGTTGAAGTTGGGTCTAACGTAAAAAAAGGTCACAATGGTATTCCTGAATTTATGACATATGATTCTATTGTGTCGGCAGCAGAACCTAAAGAAAAACCATCACCAACAAAAACGCCAACTAAAGATCCGGGTACAAAACAACCACCAAAAAAAGATCCAAGAAAAACACCATTTCAACCAGGTCCTGGACAAAACCCTAAACCAAAAGCATTAAAAGAAAATAAGTAATGAAATTGACTAAGAAAAAATTTTTGTCTATCATTAATGAAATGGCGATGGATTATGAAACGGGGGATAGACCTCACAGTGATATAGAAAGAAAACTTTCTACAGGTGATACACCTTTAAAAAAAATACCTTTACCAAAAACAGGCGAAGAACCTAATAAAAATTTCCAAGAAATATTAGCATCGACAAGGTATAAAGAAGTTGTAAATAAAGTAAGACAATACACCAGATTGGGTAACCAATCAACAGTACAAGGTAGTATGAATCCTCTCACTATGATGATGATGGATTCCCATAATAGAATTGTTAACATTGAAGGTAGGTATAGACAACAGTTACAAAATTTAGCAGTCGAATTAGTAAAAAAAGAAATGGGTTTAAGTGATGAAGATTTTATTTTCGACGCGAAAATAGTTGGGATGGGAGAAATTAGTACTGATGATTTTAATAGAGAAATGGGTGATGATCAAAATATTGATGAGGTTGAAATTGAAAAAGATTTATTTGATGACTTAGAAACTTTGGATTTGGAAAAGGCTAAAAGAAGACTAATAAATTCTATGATACAAGGTGCATCAAAAAAAGGACACTACATGTATCATATGGTTTCAGAAAAGATTAGAGAAATTACAGGAACGGAAGATTTGGTGAATTTATATGGTATATTAATGTCAGTAAATGATACATTATATTGGCAATTAAGTGACGATCAAATGAAAATGATGATGGGAGGTGGCGGAGGTCCCGCAAGTGTTGGGGGAAAGGAATCTGTCGATAGAAATACTGAACCTCCTACAATTATTGCAAGAGCGGTAAATTTTCCAATATTAGTTCATGAATTGATAAAAGGTATAATGGAAGTTATATCAATAAAAGGAAGACCACAAGATGAAGAAGGTAATGAAATGGATTTCAGTGATGTTGAACAATCCGAGGATACGTTAGAAAAAGAAATGTGGGACTTACGTTTAGGTCCCGCTATTTGGGAAAAAGTTAGAAATCGTTTTCCTGAAGAAATTTTAGTTGATGAGGATAAATACAGAATGCAATTAATACTTTTTTCACATATAATTCAAAAACCCGCTAAAGAGTTTTTAGTTTTTATGAAAGAAGTGTTATCGGAATCAGAAAGAGGTGGACAACTAATGAATTTACTATATAGAGCAATTGAACAAGAAATAAATGATTATGATTATAGTGAAACTATGGATCAATTTGATCAAACATTAAATGATATATCGGACGAGACAGAAGATGATGATCTCGATGATTTCTTAGGAAGTCTTGGAATACGAAGACCCGATGATGAAGAATAATAAAAAGGTGGTTTTTACCACCTTTTTTCTATTTATTATATATGAATACAAGAATAGAACAAATAAAAGAGTACGCAAAAATAATTAAAGATGCTCCTTATGCTCTTAGAACTTATTTACAAACTTACGATAATACACAAAAAAAATTCGTACCATTAGAATTGTTTCCTGATCAAATTCAATTGATTCAGGACTATGAAAAGTATAACGAAAATATTACAAGAAAATATAGACAGGCTGGTGTCTCAACAGTAACAGCTGCATGGATTTCAAAAATTTTACAAACAGCTAAACCTGAAAATCCTGAAAGAGTGTTGATTATTGCGAACAAAAGAGATACCGCAATTGAAATGGCTAACAAAGTTAGAGCGTTTTTAGATCAATGGCCCGAATGGATTAATGTGGGATTTCATCCTGACAAAAACTCTGAGAGTAGATTTAGATTAAACAATGGTTGTGAAGTTAAAGCAGTTGCAACATCTGCGGATGCTCTTCGTGGTTATACTCCGACTATACTTGTATTTGATGAGGCTGCGTATATTGAAGCCGGAGAAGACTTTTGGGCGGCATCTATGGCGTCATTGTCTACAGGTGGTAAAATTATATTAATCTCAACACCAAATGGTTTTGATCCGATTTACTATGGTGTATATGATCAAGCGATTAGAGGTTTAAACGATTTCCATATTACTGATTTACGTTGGTTTAAGGATCCTCGATATACCAAAGATTTAAGATGGGTCAAATGTAGTGATATTGTTCATTATATGTTAAATAGAGAACAATATAATGATGACGAAGTTGTTATGTATGATTTCGATATTGAAAAATATAACGAGTACATGGATCAGGGGTATAAACCTTTTTCATCATGGTTCGAATCAATGTCAAAAAAGTTTAAATACGATAGAAGAAAGATTGCACAAGAATTGGAGTGTGACTTTTTAGGTTCGGGTGATGGTGTGATTCCAAGTGAGGTTCAAGACAATATTGCGAAGAATATGATAAGAGTTCCAATAGAAAAATATATGCAAGGAACTTTATGGCAATGGAAAGAGCCAATTCAAGAACACAGATATATAATGGGTGTCGATGTAAGTAGAGGAGATAGTGAAGATTTCTCATCAATTAATATAATTGATTTTGATGATAGAGAACAAGTTTTAGAATATATCGGTAAAATACCTCCGGATGATCTTGCATCAGTTGCATACAAATGGGGTGTATTGTACAATGCATTTATTGTAATTGATATCACAGGAGGGATGGGAGTTGCAACATCAAGAAAATTACAGGAAATGAATTATCGTAATTTATTCATTGATGGTATCAACACACAAAATATGTGGGAATACAACAAAAAAATGATGGAAAAAATTCCCGGTATTAATTTCAATAATAAAAGAACACAAATTGTTGCGTCTTTTGAAGAACAGGTAAGAAAAGGATTTGCAATCAGATCAAATAGGTTATTAAATGAATTAAACACTTTTGTTTATATAAATGGTAGACCTGATCACATGAAAGGTGCCCATGATGATTCTATTATGAGTTTATCTATGGCTCTTTATGCTGGTGATATTTCCTTTAATCAGTTAGAAAAAAATACAGCCAAAAATATCGCAATGATGGAATCTTGGACTATGTCCGAAAGAACATATGAACCTCAAAAATCATTTTATTCATACGGAACATCATTAGATCATGTGGGTTCAATGCAAATGAATAATAAAGAAATTTATTACCCTGATCAAAATACAAAATTATCAAAAGATATGTATAGAGATTATAATTGGTTATTTGGAAAACCAAGATAATTTCACTTTGAAAAGATAAAGATTAAGTTTATATTATTAAAGAAAACTATTTATATACATGGCGAATCAAAATGTAACCGTTTTTCAAAAATTAACAAGGATGTTTGGTTTTCCTGGTCAAGTAAAACCAGAAAATACTCCTTCATTTAATTTTAATAAAGACGAATTATTAAAAACTGATAGTAAAGAAGAGTATCAACAAAAACTCTTACAAGCTCAACAATCTCAATATATTGCAGATAAATGGACTAAGTTAGATCAATCGTTGTATAATCAATCGGTGTATTATGAACCTAATAGATTATCGGCATATTATGATTATGAATCAATGGAGTTCACACCTGAAATATCTGCAGCCTTAGATATCTACGCAGAGGAATCGACAACGATGTCTGAGAAGGGTCAAATTTTGACTATATATTCAGATTCAGATAGAGTTAAAACAATTTTAGAAGATTTATTTTATAATAAATTAGATGTGAATACTAACTTACAAATGTGGACACGTGGATTGTGTAAGTACGGTGACAACTTTGTTTATTTAAAAGTTGACCAAGAAAAAGGTATTATCGGTTGTCAACAACTTCCAAATATTGAAATAGAAAGAATGGAAGGTGCCGCATCGAAAGTACCAGGTCAAGAAAAAGATTATAAAATACCAAGTAGAGAATTAAGATTTGCATGGAAAAATAAAGACATTGAATTTCAAGCATGGGAAATTGCACACTTTAGATTATTAGGTGATGATAGAAAATTACCATATGGCACCTCAATGTTAGACAAGATTAGAAGAATTTGGAAACAACTTTTACTTGCGGAAGATGCAATGTTAATCTATAGAACATCAAGAGCACCTGAAAGACGTGTATTCAAAGTATTCGTAGGAAATATGGACGATAAAGATATTGAACCGTATGTACAACGTGTTGCAAATAAATTTAAAAGAGACGTTATACCCGATCCAAGAAATGGTCAAGTTGATATGAGGTATAATCAAATGGCGGTAGATCAAGATTATTTTATACCTGTAAGAGATTATAGTGTAACTAACCCTATCGAAACATTACAAGGTGCACAAAACTTAGGTGAAATTGCCGATATTGAATATATCCAAAAGAAATTATTGGCCGCGTTACGTATTCCTAAAGCGTTTTTAGGTTTTGAAGAAGTTGTTGGGGAAGGTAAGACTCTTGCATTAATGGATATACGTTTTGCAAGAACCATAAACAGAATACAAAAATCTTTAATACAAGAATTAAATAAAATTGCTCTTGTACATTTGTATTTGATGGGATTGGAAGATGAATTAAATAATTTTAATCTCGGTTTAACAAACCCATCGGCACAATCCGACCTATTAAGAATTGAGCAGTGGAAAGAAAAGATAACATTGTATAAAGATGCGACTTCAGATCAATCTCAAATTGGTATATTACCTGTTTCTCATACATGGGCTAAAAAGAATATTTTAGGTATGAGTGAATCGGAAGTTATTTTAGATCTTCAACAACAAAGATTAGAACGTGCCATGGGATTTGAGTTAACAAACACTCAAAACATTATTAAACGTTCAGGAGTATTTGATGAGGTTGATAAAAAATATGGAATTTCTGAAGAAGAAAGAGAAAAATTAGAGGCGCAGGGGGCAACAGGAGAGGCCGCACCAAGTGGGGACATGGGTGGTATGGCACCATCACCAGCACCCGCAGCAGGTGGTTCAGAACCAAGTGAACCTCTTTCAGAGTCAAACAAATCAAAAATATTAAGTATGTTAGGAGATGAAAAATTATCTTTTGACGATTTATTTGATGTAAAGAAGGCTCAACAGAATATTTATGAAATAGAAAATAAATTAAACGATATTTTAAACGATTAAAAAATGAACAATTTCGGAAAAATAAAAACCAAATTCTTGAAAAAAATAACTGAATCATATCATCAGGGGGGTTTAGGTAATACAAAAAATTTAATTAAAGTAGTTAAAAAAAATAAAGATTTCAAAGAAATGTATTTGTTTTACGAAGAAATTGAAAACAAATATTTTGACGATAAAGAAACCGCAAAATTATATGTTGAAGAGATTGAAACCATTTTGAAGAAAAAAGCAAAAAAAATTAAACAGTTTTGTGAAGTAATAAACATGTCAGTACACGACACACAAATTGAAGAAAATGAATTATATAATTCAATAGATCAACTTTTAGAAGATGATAATTTAAAAAATATCGATAAAAAGGTGTTAGCAAAAAAGAAATTAGTTGAACACTTAACAACCAAAAAAGAAGTAAAGGACACTGATAAAACTAATCATACCGTTAATGAAAATCTTTTACATGCTGTTTTAGCAAATAATTTTAATATTTTATATAACAATACACTTTCAGAAAACCAAAAAGAAGAATTAAAAAATATACTATCATTAACAAATGAAGATTTGGAATCTAAAACTAAAGAATTGAAAGAAGATATTTTAAATAAAGTAGAATCGATGCTTTTAGAATCTAAAGAAGATGAATTAACAAACAAATTAACTAATGTGAAAACACATGTTAATTCTATCAAACCCTCTAAATTAAATTATTTCAGATTATCTGAATTGAAAAACGGTCTTAATTAAGACCGTTTTTTACTTTTTGTACATAGATAGCTTTTAAAACCTGTTCTCTCTTTTTTATTGAGGGTTTTTTGTATGTCTGTCTATCTCTAAGTTCTTGTATTTGTCTCGACTTTTGAACTTTGTTTTTATAAGTCCTGAGTGCGGACTCAATGTTTTTTTCTTTGTTTACTTCGATGATGATCATATTTTAATAATTATATCACAAATATAATAAAAATATTTTTTTGTTTTATCAATTATTTTCTTTATTTTTTATTACACCATAAAATTATAATAATATGATAAAATAATGAAAACTGGTAAATATATTCCTTTGGGAGTATACAAAGATGTTAAAATTGGTTACGGCACTGTTGATTACAAGAATTTAAAAACAATTTATTTAAAACTTAATTCTTGGATTCAACCTGAAATTGATAGTGATTATGAAATGACAATATCAAGATCAAGAAGAAAAGTTAAAGAAATTATCTACAATTATAGTTCTAAGTTATTTAAGAAACAATCTATTGTAGATTTAGATATTAGAACTAAAGGTATAAAGTTAGAAAAAAGATCGTTTATGAACTTGGAAGTTACTTTATACGTTGAGAATCAATTTGACGTTAAATCAAAAGACGTTAAATTCACAATAAAAGATATACATGAAAAAATAATTGATCAGGGTTTGGAAGATAAAAAACTATTTAATTTTAACAAATCAAAAAAATAATATAGATATCGATGTATTTATATGAATAAAAGTATAAATGAAGATATTAGGTCCAAACGAAGTTGGAAAGGGGATTTTAATTGAATATGATGCTGGTCATGTTTCCCCTAAAGATAATCAACAAATTATATCGGAAATGAAGAATGTTGACTTCTCTGAAGACATCATTCTTTATGCCGTTTTACAAAAGTTCGATACACCAAATAAAAACGGAAGAATATACCCCGAATCATTACTCAAAAGAGAGAATGAAAAATATCAATCAATTATAAAAAAGGGTAGTGCGTTAAATGAATTAAATCATCCGTCATCTTCTTTAATAGATTTAGATAGAGTTTCACATTCAATTCTTGAAACATGGTGGGATGGTAAAATCTTAATGGGTAAAATTAAATTATTTACTTCACCAGGTTGGAAAAAGATGGGAATAGTATCCACTAAGGGTGATCAAGCTGCAATGTTATTAATGAATGGCGCAACCTTAGGTATCTCATCTCGTGGTGTAGGATCACTTAAACAAATCAAAGGTCAAAATATAGTTCAAGATGATTTTGAATTAGTATGTTTTGACTTAGTATCATCTCCCTCAACACCAGGTGCATATATTTTTAAAGATCAATCTGAAAGAGAACAATATCAAGAAGATATCAATTCAAAACCGTTAGTTGATGATCGAATGAAAAAACTAATGGGTAATCTCGATTCTTTTTTATCAAAATAAGTGATTTTCTTTAGTTTATGATATTAAAATCAAAATTTTTATCAAATCCATAATATTTATATAAAAATAAATTTACACAAATGAGTGAAAAATCAATTTTAGAACAAGCACTTCTTCAAGTACAAACTCTTGAAGAAGCTGTAAAAGCAAATGCAAAAGGTATACTTGCTTCTACAATGAAACAAGAACTAAACGAATTGCTTAAAGAAGAAGAAGAGGAAGAAGTTGAATCTGAAGAAGAAACAACAAATCCTGAAGAAGAAGAAAAAGATGTGGCAGAACAGCCTGATGATGAAGATTCTGAAGAAGGTGATGAACCTGAAGTAGGAGACGATGAGTCAGACGAATTATCTGCAGATGACGAAGATTCAAGTAAAGGAATCGATTCTATGGATTCCGGTGACGATTTGTCTATGGACGATGACTCTGATGATGACACAATGGATGACGCATTACCTATGGGTAACGAACCGTCTATTGATTCTGATGATGATGTCATGGACATGACATCTGCGTCCGATGAAGAGGTTCTCAAAATTTTCAAAGCTATGAAACCCGAAGATGGCGTAGTAGTTAAGAAAGATGGTGATGACATCGAACTTGAATTAGATGGTGACGAATACATAATTAAACTTGACGGAGAAGAAAGTGAAATGGATGAAGAATCATTACCAATGGAAGATGAGGAATTATCTTCTATGGGTGACGAAGGATCATCTATGGAAGACGAAGAATCTTCTTTAGAAAACGAAGAAACTCTTTATGAAATCGAATTAGATGAAGAAGAGGAAGAAGAAACTAAAGAGGAAGAAGAAAAAGATTCAAAAGAAATCGAAGCTCACGAGTCATCTCGTACTTTCGCAGCTCAAAAAAAGGGTAACGGTGGTACAAAGTTCATGGCTGGTAGTAAAGGTATGAATAAAAATCCTGGAGGTGCAATCAATGAAGAAGTTTCTAAATTGAAAAAACAAAATGACGAATATAAAAAGGCATTAGTTTTATTCAAAGAGAAATTAAATGAAGTTGCAGTCTTCAATGCAAATCTTGCTTATGCAACTCGTCTTTTCACGGAACATTCCACAACTAAACAGGAGAAATTGAACATATTAAAGAGATTTGATTCAGTTTCTACTATGAATGAGTCTAAGGGCTTATTTAAAACAATAAAGGCTGAATTGGAAACTAAAAAACCGGTAACCGAAACAGTTGTAGAAAAAATCTCTAACACTCCTCAAACATCAACTTCTAAAGAAGTATTGGCGGAATCAAAAGCATACGAAAATCCACAATTCAGAAGAATGAAAGATTTGATGAGTAAAATAAAATAATAAACCAAAAAAAAATAAAAAAACAAAAAAATGGGAGCATTATTAGAATCAGGTATGGTTGGTAACATCGGTCTTAAGCACTTACGTGTTATCAAAGAAGATACCATTAAAAAATGGGATGATCTCGGATTCCTTGAGGGTCTTGAAGGTCACCAAAAAGATAACATCGCGCAATTGTATGAAAACCAAGCGTCTTATTTAATCAACGAAGCAGCAGTATCTGACGCTTCAGGTTCTTTTGAGACCGTGGTATTCCCAATTATCCGTCGTGTATTCTCTAAATTATTAGCTAACGACATCGTGTCTGTACAAGCTATGAACTTACCAATTGGTAAATTGTTCTATTTCTTACCAAAGATTCAGGACACTAAAAAGGCACCTTTCGGTTATCCTAATACAACCGACACAGATGCTCAAGCAGGTTATACAGATCCAAGAAGTCTTTATGATCGTTTTTATGAAAATAGTGACGCTGCGGATCAAGGTCTATTTGACTATTCAAAAGGTGATGCTACTGTAACTACAGCTGCACCTGGTGCATGGGTTACTTTCTCTAACGGAGCAGCATCTGAGACAACCGCTAACTTAAGTGGTGCGTCATTATCAAGTGTAATTGTTGTTCTTACTGGTTTCAGTAAAGATGGTCAAGGTAAAATGATCGGTGCTAACGGTAACGTTATGGACACTGAAGAATTTTTAGCTTCTCTTGCTGTTGAAGTTACTGGTAACACAACTGCAAACAACGGTGTTAAAAATTTCAACGTTGTTACACAAAAATACGGTAAAGGTATCGTAGAATATGGTCAAAAAGGTGGTACAAACCTTAATAAATTCTCTGACATCTGTGATGAAGAAGGTAAAATCTATTTGAGTGTAGACCTTCAGTCTTACAGTGCAACATCTGGTTTCACTGATTCAGATTTCAGTAGTAATGATTTGTCTCTTGCTAACTTAAAGATTACATACAAAACATATGCAACTTTAGAATTCGAAGAGACAATCGGTGAAGTTTCTTTTGATCTTCAATCAGTAACAGTTTCTGTAACTGAAAGAAAATTAAGAGCAAGCTGGTCTCCTGAATTGGCTCAAGACGTAAGTGCATTCCACAACATCGACGCTGAAGCTGAGTTAACAGCATTGTTATCTGAGCAAATCGCAGCTGAAATCGATCGTGAAATCCTTCGTGACCTTCGTAAAGGTGCCGCTTGGACTGCTAAGTGGGACTATAACGAATGGAGATATGGTAATGGTGGTGTAGCATTCGCTGGTTACACTCAAAAAGACTGGAACCAAACTTTGATCACTAAGATCAATCAGGTTTCTGCTCAAATCCATAAATCAACTTTAAGAGGTGGTGCTAACTGGATCGTTGTATCTTCAGAAGTTTCTGCTGTATTAGATGATTTAGAGTATTTCCACGTATCAAATGCTCATCCTGAGCAAGATCAGTACAACATGGGTATCGAGAAAATCGGTTCAATAGCAGGTCGTTATCAAGTTTACCGTGATCCATATTTACCAGCTGGTAAAATTATCATGGGACACAAAGGTAAGTCATTGTTAGACGCTGGTTACATCTACGCACCATATGTACCTTTACAGTTGACCCCAACTATGTACAATCCGTTCAACTTTACCCCAATCAAGGGTATCATGACAAGATACGCGAAGAAAATGGTTAACAACCGTTACTTCGGTGTGATCAACTGTTTCGGATTACAAACATTCAGTTTGGACACTTTAAGATAATTTTTATCTTGATATATAAAGAACCCCCGAGAAATTGGGGGTTTTTTATTTTTGGTATATTCCAGATTATTTTGTATATTTGCAATATGTCAGATACAGATTATAGTAAATTAAGGTTAGATGTCCTTGAAAAAATGATATATTCAAGAGGAATTGAATGTAAAATGAAGAAGGACGAAATGGTGAAAATGTTGAAACTTTATGATGAAGGAAAATATGTTGAACCAACGAAAGACACAATTTATATAAAAGACGGGAATGGTTATATGGTTGGAGTAGATATTAAAAACAAAGATCACGTATCACAAATAAGTAAATTAATAGAAAAAAAAGAAGGGAAATCACTAAACAGATATTCTGAAGAAAGAATATGGTATTGGATACCGAATAAATTAATATGAATTGGAACGAATATTTTTTAGGAATTGCAGAACAAGTTAAACTTAAATCCAAAGATCAATCTACACAGATAGGTGCTGTTATTGTTGGAGAGGATAATGAGGTACTTTCTACGGGTTATAATTCATTTCCAAGGGGAATGGACGATTCTAAAGAAGAACGTCAGGAAAGACCTGAAAAATACTTCTGGTTTGAACATGCGGAACGTAATGCAATATATAACGCCGCTCGTGTTGGTACTCCTTTAAAAGGTGCCACAATATACTTAACATCTGGTTTACCTTGTATGGATTGTGCAAGAGGAATTGTAAACTGCGGTATCAGGGTCGTTTACTGTAAACATATTTGTACCACAAAAAATAAGGAGAAGTGGGACGAATCACAAAGTAAATCCTACCAACTTCTCCTTGAATGTAATATTAATGTAATTTTTTACTAATTACCAAGTTCTACATGCCCAATATCTTGGTTTCCAACGTGGACCTGGATTATCACAATGATGTCTCGCTCTAAATGATTTTCTTCTTTCAGGGTTATTTTTCTTGATTTTCATAACTTTTCCTTTAGCAGATTTTCCACCAAATCCAAAGTTAACTTTCACTACTTTACCTTTATCATTTTTAACGTAAACTTTGAATTTCTTTACGTCTCCTTGCATTATTTTACCTAATTGTACTTTACGACCTTGGTATTCGGCTTCATTTAATAAATCATCTAATTCATAGTTTGTATTTTGAATTGACCCAAATTCGTCTTCGTACATTAGTACGGGTACTTGTTCATTATAGTTAAATAATCTATTAAATTGTTCCTCGGTTATTTGAATTACAGTTCTTTTCTCCATATTTTCATCAAATTTTGTCATTGTCGGTTTATTTCCCTTTCCGACTTTAGGGTCTTTTTTTTCGGCTCTTCTTTTTTGAGAAGTCATTGATTTCTTTTCTTTTTTACTGTAAGAAGATGCTGTTTTTGGTGTTTCTTTCGATACTTTTTTTGATGGTCTACATTTTGGATATGCTTTACCATCAGCATCTTTTCTACCACAAGGTGGGTGTTTACCTTTTACTTTTCTACTAACATCTACCCATTTCTCTTTGAACCATCTTCTTAAGTCCTCTTTTAAAACTTCACCTGATTCAAGACATTCGTTTATGTAATCCTTATCTTCTTTAGATACAATGATATTCATATTATTATTTATTTAACCAACCATCCATAATCCCACTCTTAATATCGGGATAATAATTAAGGAGTATAAGTACTCCTGATATAATTACTATAGGTCTCCAATTTTTTCTAAGAAATGTTTCTAAATCTTTGATAAATTCTTTCATGGTTTATTTTTTACATTTTCTCCATCCACCACCTTTGGATTTGTAGTTTTTTGCTGCCCAACCGTTTGCATATGCAGAAGGGTACACATCAAATTTAGCTTTGGCCGCCGCTTTAGATGCTGCCCATTTTGCAGGATCCGTGGGACAATTTTTACTTTCATCAATTTCTTCCATTTCGTTTAGACTAAATTGAGAAGTGTCAGCTTTTACTGATTTTTCTTCTCCATCTCCTTTGGTTTGGTTCATTAGGAAATCGAAAACTTGGTCTAATAAACTTTTGGCCTCTGCAATATGATCTTGAGCCCAATCATGTTCTTTTAATATACCATCGATCATATCGTGATCTTCTTTCATCAAAAGATCACACTGTCTTTTCATTTGTTCAATATTTCCAAAAAACATGTAGTTTTCATGATTCTGTTCTTCAGTTATTTGTTTCAAGTGTTTTTTTATAATTTCGTCTAACTTTTTCATATTTTATAAATATTGATTAATTTATGATACGCTGTTCATTAATGAAGCCCTTTCTGAAAGAATTTCAAATTTTATTTCTTCATTAAAGAAAATCTCTTCATTATTTATTTTTGCTTTTATTTCTACGTAATATTCTCTTGGTATGTATATTGAAGTATCCAAAGTAAAGGAGTTTTCGTTTGTTGTATCCATTTGTGTCCAATCGTGAACAACTACATTTGTTCTACCTTCTTTAATGTATATTCTGTAAAATACATCGTCAAAAACATTTGAAATTGGATTTTCTATAGATTTCAAAATTGATACAACTTTTCTTTTTTCTCCTCTTATAATTTTTTCATTTTGTTTTATACCATAAAATTGTACAACATATCTCTTATAATCTTTTGGGTTATCACCAATACCATATAAACTTGTATATGGTTTAGGAATAAATTTTTGTGTTGTATCTGATACTGAAACCCCATCTATTGTTAATCCTTTCCATTTGTCAAAGAAAAATCGTTTTCCGTCACATAATAAACCATCAATACCAAATGTAACTTTATATACTCCTTTTCTTATTTTTGTGGATGTTAATCCTGTTAAACTTGGAATTGGTGTATTGTTACTATCCAATATGTCAACGGTTGGGTTTGAATCTAAATCATAAAAATTAGTACCCTTAGTTATGTATAGATACAAATTTTGATCAACTTTTTCAACAAAGTTTAATCTATCGTCATTAATTCTATCGTCAAAAAAAGTTTCAACAAACGGTTCAAAAAATGTTTGTGTGTATTTTGTGAAAAACGCTACGGATTGTTCAAATTCTGTTTTGATATCTTGATACGGTATAGAAAATGCAAGACCTATCCCATGATTTACAGTACCCCCTGTTAATATACCATTAACATAATTGGTAATATCAACCATTATATTTTCATTTCCTTTGTCAAAATGAATAGTTGAGATTATATCAGGTGTTGTTCCGTATATACCTTCAGTTGTCCATTCGTAAAGTGTTGTCCTATTGAACCAATTCGAGGGTCTTTCGTCGTATGTGTTATTTCCACTTGTGAAATCATAAGAACCTTCTTCATAATCAAAACCCAAACCCTCATCCCAAAACTCATTTATTTTAAATAAAATTAAATCAAAGGAATTTGTTCTTTGTCTACCCGTTCCTCTTTTTGCACCTAAAAAAGTTTCATCGCCAAATATTGTGTTTGTTAAATTAAGTGTATGAGTGGTGCCTGTGGTTATAACATAATCCCCACCGGTAATTTTATTTTTTAAATCTTCAAAATCAATTTTAAAGATAAATTTAGAAAATTTGTCACCGTAAAAAATTTCGGTTGATGGATTTTTGGAGGTGTTAACCACCGAATCTTTTATAATTGTGTTATTTTTCTCAAAATATGAACGGAAATATGACATCTTTTTATTTAATAAATATCAATTAGTTAATTCTAATTGACTTATTTAAGATGTCGTTTTCGAGAGTTTCTAATAATCTTTTTAATTCTTCACCTTCCGAATAATCTGTTTGTCCAATTATTGAGTTCAGAAGATTGTGTCTATGGGTGAAAATCACATTAATTATTGATCTTAATACCGCCAATAAATTTTCCCCTCTTACGGTTGAAAATGTATTTGGATCTATGTCTTTGACATAGTTTTCTTGTGTATATTCATACTTATCTAAATCATAAAAGGGTACAGGTGTAGATGATTCGTTATCACCTAAATCAGTAGAAAGAAAATATATTTTATCAGATTTTATGGCCGAAAAAGTTTGCTCGGGTGTATTTTCATCAATTTCTAAATATTTTTCTATTTGAACACCATCTTTAAATGGTACCTTAACACTGTTTTGTGACCAAATTAATCCTGCGGTTGGTCCAACTCTTGCAACTGATGTATTTTGTATAAAGTATTCTTTATTTGTCTGTTCTGTTGGATTTGCAGGTGACAGCGATACCATTGATTTAGATGGTCTAAAATAAAAAGGATGAATATCTTCATCGGTGTATAAAGGGTTAACTTCAGATAAATTTAAATCGTGAATATCAAATATAATTGATCTCACTTGTTTAGATGCATCAATAATATCTGTAATGGTTTCTGTAAAAGTAGGTGTAGTTGCAGAGTTGTCCTCATTGATGAGTTGTAGTAAACTTCCTGGTGCCTCTGTGGCAATATTAAAAAAATCAGTTTTAAAGACATTACCATACTCAGATAAAACTTTATAAACAAAGATTTTTATTGTTGCAGGATTTGATTCAGTTGGGGATAGTGAGTCTATTTCATATTCGACTAAATAATTTAAGTTTTTTATTTCATAGTTTCTTTGTGTAATCTCCCTCTCCTTAAGAACCATTTTTTTAGGAAATTTCTTTAAGTATAAGTTTGAAGATTTTTTTGCAAAAATTGGTTCATTAATTAATATCTCTTTATTTTTTACACTCGCAGCATCTTTAGATAATAATTTTCCACCTCTTAATTGTAATCCATTTTCGGTGAATAATAAATCTGAACCTGACTTACCATAAACAGCATAATCTTCTTCGTTTGCAAAACAGTTTTCTGTCTTACCTCTATATGTTCCAGAATCATCTCTTATATCAGGTTTATCTTGTACGAAAATACCATATGTTGTGTTAGATATTTGTTGTGAATATGTTTGATTATTAAAATCATATGTTGTTGTAAAAGGACCCGCAATGTATTCTTGGTTAACAGTTTCTTTGTTTGGATTATAATTAATTATTTTAACTGCTTGACCATTTTCTGGTATAAAATTAATGTTTGTTGGTAAAAATGGTGATGCAACAAATGGATCACTTTTATCCCATAGAGTATATTTTATAGATTTTTCTTTTCCTGATATATAATCATTATATCGAATACATCTAATTCTTCCTAAACCTTTCGGATCAATATTATCAAGACATATACCTAAATCAATAATTTTCATAATCCTTCATGTCTTTTTTTAATTTCATTATTTATCATATTATAATATTCTTCTATAATATCCAAATGTTTGGTCATTTCAACTATTAGTTGTTTTGTATTTTCAAATTCATCACTTAATATTTCAATTGCGGAAAATAAATCTTTGTTAGATTTATTTTTTATATCACTGATAATTTCTAATAGTTTTTCCTTTTCCATATTAAGTATTAAAAAGACCCGTACTGTTATTTGTAAATGGAGGAATAATTCCCGGTCCTAAAGGTGTCACAACAGTTATTGGTCTCGCATTAGTTGTTGACATTGGTGCCTTTGCTAAGTTTTTTACAAGTGAATCCATCATAGAGGATATTGCCGAAACAAAACCATTGTTTTCTCCATTTATTGGTCCGACATCAATACCATTTGCCTGTAATTTAGATATTGTATCCATCATAATTTTTGCACTGTTCAATGATGGTAATTTTTCTGATAACGCCAATAATGGTTTTGGGATTTTGAGATCTAATCCACCGGCAGATTCAATTCCTTTGTCTATTGATTTTATTATGGTTTCAATTAATTCCGCACAACTATCTATATCGTCTTCTTTTATTTCTTTTAAAAACGCAATTAATGCGGATATTACCATGTAATATTTTTTATACTTGGATTTTATTATTTTTGCCGCAACATCTTTTATAAAATTTTTAATATCTTTTTTAATTCTTTTCCAAAAATCTCTCAAGAATGTCCAAAAAACCTCTTTGATTATACAATAAAACATATTGGATAATTTTTTCATGAAAAGTTTAATATCCATGGTAGCCTGAACAGTACCATCTATCGTTACTGAAAACAATTTATATATTGCAACTATAGGTAAGAAAATTTTTGGCGATAAAATACTTTGGATTATTGCTTTAGGTATGTTGATTAAAAATTTTATATTTAATGATAATTGAAAACTTGGTAAATCGAAAGATCCGTCTGATTGTTCAAATGCGTCTGCTGCGGCTTTGTTAAGAGTTGAATTAATTAAATCGTTTGCACTTTTTTTATTTTCTAAAAATATGAAATCTTCTACAATTTGTGTGTTTACTGGAACTTCAAAATTATTACATGTTTGAAATACTAAAACTTTTCTCAGTCTTGCATCCTCATCATCAAGATCAATTCCTTCCACGTCGTCAAAATTGAAATAAAATTCTTTATCTTCATCGTTCTCATCAAACATGTCAGTTGGATTCTGATTTTTTAAATCATCTCGTTTTGTTTGATTTCCACAGAAAGACATAATTTTCTTCAATAATCTTTCTAAATCATTAATTGCACTATCAAAACTTACATTTACAGTATCACCTCCTCCACTTGTAGATATTGGGTTAGTATTGACAGCATTTAATGTCATTATCATAGCATTTTTTAAAATGGTTTTTATATCCGGCATTTCAATACTACTATAATAATCATCCAAAAAATCCTCAACCTTAACATCAACCCCACAGTTACCAGGTGAACTACCTTGTGTTAATCCTGTGATATTAAAACGTTGATTAGAATCATCCCAATTTATGGTAAATAATGTTTTATTACTTGGTGTATCAAATTGATAGGGAGTACCTTGGAATGTGGTAAAAAGATTTCTGTTTACCTTTTCTTTACCCGATTCTTTTATTGGTTCGTATATAATTTTACCCAAATCACTATTTGGGGTAATTGTCAAAATATTTAAAAAATCTATTTCTCTTGGTTTGAGTGTAACTTGATCATATGTACAACCACTAAATGTCTTATTATTACCACAAACTCCACCATTAGAAAACAATGCTGTTTTCACACAATCCATAACAATCTCTTTGGATTTATTTACAGTTGAATCTGCGGCATCAATTGCGTGTCTTTTTAATCTTTGTGTCGATGCGAATTTATCGAAATCATCAGCCTTTCTACCACTTTCTAAAATCTTATTTAATGGACCAAGTATTTCAGAAAATATATCCTTTTTATTTTGTTTTTTTCTATTTCTATTTTTTCTTGAGGATTTTAAACCTTCTAATTTTTGACTTAATTCTTTACTTGATGGTAAATCTTTTGTAACGAGATCGGCAAGATCATTGAATGAACGAGAATCAAGTGTATTTTCATTTGTTTTCGTTGCATCAATTGCCTCAATTTTGGCTAATAATTCATTTATTTTTTTCTTTAAACTCATTACAATTTATAATTCTCGTTTTTTTTATCTTCGTCATCAGTTAATAATTTATCAAGTAAATCTCTGTCCTCGTCTGATAAACTCAATTTACCCATAGGTGATCCTTTCGAACCCCCCTGAGTTTGTTTTAATAAAACACCTTGTAATTTTACAAGTGAAATTTTCTTTTCGGTACAGTCATTTAAAATTTTTTGTTGTTCCTTAATTACAGGACCAATAACACTCATATCCTCAGCGTCTTTCATGAAAGACATCATTTTACGCATGATTGTAGATGCGGTATTTCTATTTTCAACAACATCATTATATATTTCTTGCATTAGTGCTAAAGCGGAATCAACATCTAATGTTATGTTTTTTCTTTCTCCTCTCATAACAAATAAATAGATTTATTCTAAAAACCCACTCAAAATACCATCATATAATTTTTTAAACTTTTTTAGTGATATTCGAATTTCTTTAGTGGAAAGTGAAGTCATTTCTCTTAATGATAGTAAAATCAAGTTTTTATTGAATTTGTTACCATCACCAATTTGGAATATTTTATCAAAATTGCTAAAAATTTCCAATAACGCATATCCAAGTTTTTGTTCATTTTCAGTTAAAGATTCTTTTTCCATGAATTCTTCTAAAGAAATGGTTAACTTGATTATGACATCTCTATAATCTAAAACATCGTCATCAATGGTGTACGAATGTTCGGGACTTTCTTCTATCGACGATGAGATATCATCATATGATACGCTTCTATTCATTTCTTTGGTGTCTTTCTGAATTGCTCCCATTAGGTAATTCTTACAAATAGTTCCAAAATATGAATATGCTTTGTGATTTTTTGTGTGGTCAAATTTATTGATTTTAGTAATCAAAAATGACATGGTATCATCATGTATTTCTTGAAACTCTAAATCTTTTCTATACAATTTATAACGTCGAATAATTGATTCGACCATTATAATCAGGGGTTCTCTTAAATATTCGTTGAATATCTTATTTCTATCGTCCTCGGATTCAGATTCTAAATATCTTATTACCGCTTGTTCTTGATCCTCCCCAAAATATATTTTTTGGGTTCTTTTTCTCGGCATTTATGATTCAATATAATTTACATCACGTTTATTTTTGAAGAAAAATTCTTTTTTTGCCGTTTCTAACCAAAATTTAACTTCGGGTTCTTTCAATTTAGTATCCTCATTATTTTTATATAACCAAAATAGTGAATCTTCTCTGAAATTGACATGCTCATAACCAATTTTAGGTACAGTAATAATTTTAACACCATTATGTGTCATTCTTAATAAAAACTCATATGTGAATGTTAATTTTATATTTTCTTTAAACATTCCATTTTCTTTTATTACTGATGTTCTATATAACGCACCACTTGTTTGATAATTTTGAAAATCTAATAATACTTCATTATCTAAGTATCCCTGTTTTTCTGTGAAACCATATGCCCAAGTTGATTCATTTGTGAAACTTAAAAACTTCCCTTCTTGATTAATATCTTTAACGATAGGTAAGAATATATCAACATCCGGATTTTCTTGGATATAATCATTCATGTTTTTCAACCAAACGGATTTGTACTGATCGTCAACTTCTAAAATTGAAAACCATTCGGTGTCACATTTCGTGATACCTAAATTAATTTGAGTACAAAAATCCGTACTACCATTATTAATTACATAATCAATTTCTAATTTATTTGATAAATTTTTAATTTTGTCTTTAAGACTTCCTGGACAAACAATACTAACTTTCACATCGTTATGAAAATCTTCTACCGATTGAATAGAATTTTTTAACATTACGTCATAGTTATCATCCAATTTATGAATTGGTAATATAATTGTTATTTTTTTCATGCTGTTTCTTTTTCTTTTAATTTTTCAATTCCTGATTTTATTGTTTCAAATCTTCTTGATTTAAAAGATTCAAATATTGACAAGATGTTATTTTTTGTTACTTCAGAATTGTAAGGTAAAAGTGTATCTTTCATTTTTTGTTTAACATCATCATTCAAATCAATTCCTTCAATCCATGCTAAAACAAATGTTCCTAAAATATCGACAAGTTTATCAATATCATATGTCCACATACCATTTTCAGATAACCAATCGGGTTCGGTATCTGGAATTTTTCCAACCACAGGGACACCACATTTCATTGATTCAAGAGGAAACGTACCAAATGTTGACTCATCATCAACCCACAATGACACCATACATTCTGATAAATTTTTAGAAAATTCTTCATATGTCATTTGTACCATATCTCTAAAAGTGATCCATCTTAGTTGAGGATATTTTAAATAAAACTCTGAAATTAATCTTCTATGTATATTTCTATCTCTACAAGATATTGCAACATATGGTTTTTTTAATTTATCATTTGGTTGGAATATATCTTCTACCATTGGTGGGATGATATGAACTAAGCTTTCAGGAAAAATACTTAGAATATATTTTTTTGTTGCTTCTGTTGTGGTGATTGCTCTATCAAAACCATAATCACTCCATCTACTACCAATTGGTAAATTTTCAAAAATATAATCTTTTTGTTGTACTAACATTACTTTCATGCATTTCACATTGGAAAGTTGGTGTAAAACATTTGAATAATATTCAGGGACAACAAGAATGTCATCAATTCTAAGTTCTACTTTATCATCTTTTATAGATAGTACCTCTAAATCTTGATACTTATCTCCTAACCATGATGATACACCTTGATAATTTTTATCTTCAACTAAAATTTTTGGGTTTTTACCATTTTGTTTTAGGTGTAGTGCCATATCGTAGATATGTTTTATTGATGCTCTCGGGTTTGATTTTGAATCGTATGTTAAAAAATAAATGGAGTTTTCATTATTTTCTAATCTTAATAACGATTCTTCTAATTTAATAATAGTTTCTTCTTTATTCATTTTCTTCAATTAAAATTTCATATTTTATTAATGTGTTAAACGCAAATTTAAAAGATGTTGTAGTATCTTTTTGACCAAAAACTCCCATGTCTTCATCAGTTTCATCAAATTCATTTAAAAGTCTTTCTAAACACATTTTGATTACTTCATACTTGAAGATATTGATTTCAGTTGTTTCTGACCCATCGTCTTCTTTTATTGTGTTTTCTGTTCTACATTTTTCGGTAATTCCATCAATGTCGATGTAATAGTACTTTCCGAAGATTTCAACCATATTTCTTGTATTTCACTTAATTTAGTTATTTCTTTATTATGTTTAAAGTATTCGTTGTATGTTGTATTAAATTTTATAAACTCTTTATCACTTGGACATTTATCCAAGATTTTTTTATTATCGGAAATCCATAAATCACATTTTTTCCATTCATCGTCAATTTTTTCTGAATAAATAAATTTTATATTACTACATAAACATCCATTTTTAGATAAAAAGAATAATGTACCAGGTTTTGATTTACCCCATTCATCCAATCCAATTAATGTAAAATTGTGATTTTTATTTTCGTAAATTAATTTATTCAACTCAGTGAATGTATTAAAATAACTTAATCCGGCGTGACCAAATATCTCTATTGGGTATTCAATAAATAAAAAATTTTCAAACTCTTCTTTAGATTGAAATTTATAATAATCTAATAAATTATCATTTTGAACCGGTTCAACTTTACCGTATTCAAAATTGTTTTCGTCAATAAATTCAGAATTAATGAAATTATCATTATAGTGATAATCGAATTTTTGAATAATATTTCTCAATACTCCATCTATACTAATATAAATTTCCATATTGAAAATATATGTGTAATATTGTTATAAGTAAACCCTATTCGTATCTTTCAAGTATTTTACCAATGATTGGGTTTCTCACAATGTCTTCGTTTCCAAATTCAAAGATCCCAACACCATATAAATTTTCTAATCTTTTTTTGGCGTCGTATAATCCTGATTTGGTTTTATCTTTGTATTTGTCTGATTGTTCTAAATCTCCTGATAAGAAAAATTTTGAATTAAAACCAATTCTTGTAAGTAATAATTTAATTTGAGCGGGAGTTGCGTTTTGTGCTTCTTCAAATACAAGAATAGTGTTATCAACATTCCAACCTCTCATATAAGCAAGTGCGGCAATTTCAATGAATCCTTCATCTTTTAATCTTTCTCTTGATTCTTTACCAATAATCTTATTTAATAGATAATAAGAAGGATAGATATATGGATCTAACTTTTCTTCAAGACCACCAGGTAATGAACCTAATTTTTCTTCAGCTTCAACCGCCGGTCTAACTATGATAATTTTTTCATATTTGTTATTTTCGTCCCATAGTAAATCTATGGCTCTTTTCATAGCAATATATGATTTACCGACTCCCGCAGGTCCAAAACACAAGGTTATTTGATTTTCACCTAATATTCTCCAATACTCTTCTTGTGATTTTGTGAGAAATTTTTCTTTTGGTTTTTTTATTATTTCTCTAATTCTTTGCTTGTTAGTTGTTTTCTTCTCCTCTACAATTTTTACCTTCTGTCTCAAAATTTATATTTAAAATTACGTTTATTTATATAAATATAATTACTTACCAGTTGACCCAAATCCACCAACACCTCTATCGGTTTCAGAAAGATTTGTCGATTCCACAAAATTAACTCGTGGATATGGTATAATCATAATCTGTGCAACTCGATCACCTACTTTATAATCCATTTCATCAATTCTAATATCATTTTTTCCGTACACCTTTTTAAACGTTGCTTGTAATTCACCTCTATATCCACTATCAACCACACCCACACAATTTGTTAAACTCAAATCAGTTTTTCTAATAGATGAACGAGGAAAAATTAATCCAACAAATCCTTCTGGTATTTCTAAAGCAACACCTAACCCATAGGTTATATCAAATGTGGTATTAGATATAATTGACGTTGCAACTAAATCCATTCCAGCGTCACCTGGTTTTGCGTATGTAGGAATTACAGCATTATCATGTAGTTTTTTAATTTTAACATTAATTAAAAAATTAGATGATTGAGTATTGTTAACATTTATTTCCTGATTCAACTTTTTCAATAAATTATCGATGTCATTAATAAATTCTACATCTAATTCATCGTCATCATCTTCATTTAGATTTTTTTCAATCTCTTGTAATTTTTTCAAGTAGTTTTGAAATTCAGCTTGATCCATTTTTTAAATTTATTTTTTCATTAATCCAAAGATCTAATTTTTTAATTCTATCTTTTAGATCGTTATCTATTGGTCTAAGACAACATTCAACAAATACATCTGTTATTCGTTGTAGTTCTTCAACCGTAATTGTAACACCTCTTTGGGACACATACTCCAAAGCAAGTTTACTTTGAGACTGTCTTAATATTTGTATGTCTCTACTGAAAAATTCCATTATTTGTAATATTCAGGTGTGTTTTTGTTGTCTATGATACATTCGATCGGCATTTTAACAATCGAAATACTTTCACTTGATCTTATGTCTCCTGAACGATATTTCGATGCAACAATAGTTGCCTCTTCTACTGTTTCTGCTTCAACAATATATTTCAATTTTTGAAGTCTTGGGTTACCATTTCTGTCCATTTGTTCAGTTTCATAACCGATTGTTACTAAGTAATGCATAATTTTTGTTTTTATTTTTTAATTATTGATTTGAAAAATTCTACTCTGTCTTTACAAACTTTTTTTAATGAATATTTGTCTTTTACTGTTTCATATAATCTATTTCCCATATCCTCTATCATATTAGGGTTTTCAATTAATTTTTTCATTAATTTTGCCCAATCTTTGTGATTTCTATTAGGTGAAACTAACAACGCGTTTCCTTTTGAATTAAATTTACCATTATCTAAAATGTTTACTAAATCTAAAGTATATGGTTGAACTTCACTTGCGATAATAGCCTTTTTATGGAATCCCGCTTCAATTGCCTTTAATTGTGATTTATTTGAATTAAAAACTGAATCGATAAGAGGTGCCAATGACACATCAAAATAATTATAATTTAACGCATATTTGTTAATGTCTTGTGTCCATCTTCTTACATATGGTTTGTCTTTATCTTGATATTCTATTTGTACAAAGTTATTTAAAAATTTTGAATATTCTTCATCTAAAACTTTATAATCATCAGTAAACATCTGTTCGTATCTGTACCAAACTGTTTCTGTGGGTTTTAAGTCTCTTCGATTAATTTTTCCTGTTGTTTGATCAATCTCAGTCATAGTACCTCTAAGATCAAATCCACATAGTACAAATTGTACTTTATTTTTATACGAATTATGAATTGAGGAGATTCCGTTTTTCATTAACTCTATATCATGTAAGTGAGAAGATCCTCCTAACCATCCGAATCTAATTTTTTCGCTTGGTAATGGATTTGGTTTAAATTGATTTTCTTCTTCATTTATTGAGTTTGGAAAAATTGCAATCTTATCAATTTTTAATTTATCTTTTATTGTTTTTTGGAAAATCGGAGTAGTTGTTGTAACATAGTCAACAAGTTTCATCATCTCAATTTTCTTTTCTGCGATTTTTGCGGTTTTAACTTGCACGTACATTGGATGTCTTTGATCTACTGTCCAAAAATCATCAATGTCCATAACAGTAACAATGCCTTGTTTTTTCAACCAATTAATTCTATCGATATTTTCTTCATGTGTGTTAGAATGAATGAAACTGTGAAAAACTACAATATCGTAATTTTTAAAAACGTCATCATTATTTGGGACATCGAATTGGATATCAACATGAACATCTTCGGTGTAGTTTTCACCAATAAATGTAAAAGGATCTAATATTCTATATTTACCAACACCATGTTTATCTGAAGGTATTGCAAGTATTCTTATCTTTGACATTATAATATTTTATATGATAAAATATAGAAAAAAAAATTAAGAAAACAAAATCAAATCGATTTATTTGCCATACAGATTCCTGATTCGGAATGTAAATTATAACCCTTGTTAATCAAGTAATTATAAACAGATGATTTCTCATCATCTAATAAATTAAAATCTTCGAATATTATAAAATTTGGTAGGTGTTTACTACTTAATATAAGTTTTGCATCCAAACCTTCAACGTCTAAATGTAACCAATTGATGTCGTTTGTGAGTAATTCATTTATACTTATAGATTCTTTTTTCGTCGAGTATATTTTTTCAGTTTCCCAATTTTTTATAACTCTTTCTACAATTGAATTAGTATATCCCCGTCCTCCTTCAAAAAATTCAACACTTCCTCCATTTGGAGTAATGATGGAATTAATTAATTTGATTCCATCTTTTCCGTCATAATTATATTTTAATTTATCGTATTGTTTTTCACTACCTTCAACTAATATCATATCAGACATATAGTTTCTAACTAAAGGTACCCACTCACCAAATTCACCATCGTGTGTGCCAATAACCAAACCTTTAGGTTTAATATTGTTATTGATTAATTTTTTACAATATAACCATAATGACTTATAAAAAATTGATCCGTGTTGCATAATATCCCAATAGTATTGGTATATGAACTTTCCAAATTTATCTTTAACAACAACATCATTAATTTCAGATTCAGGATATTGTGCCCACATATTACTATTTAACTCAACGGACCATACGATATTTTTTGATACTACATTTTTAATTTCAAATTTTAATGGTAATTGATCTACTGTGAATATTTTTGAAAGATCACCTGTTGTAATTTTAATATCCTTATCGTACTTAATATCAATCATAAATGCTTGTCAATAAAAATATCTATATTATTTGACCATAAAGTTTTTGCCTCTGTTTTAATTCTATCCTCGGTCCAATCCCACCATGCTATTTTTAATAATGATTCAATTTGTTTTGGATTGAATCTATATTTTACAATTTTTGCGGGATTACCAACAACAATTGAATATGGAGGAACATCTTTAGTCACTATTGATCCTGTTCCAATAACTGATCCATTATGAATTTTAACACCAGACATAATTGTCGATTTTGCACCAATCCAAACATCATTTTCAATGATAATATCACCTTTACATGTTGGATGACCCATTTGCATGTGTATGTCCGCGATTTCAGGTGTAACGGGTCCCCACAATTGAGAGCTTGTTGTAATCCAATCTACTCTATGGTTTGCATGTAAAAAAAAATTACAATCTCTACCTATGGAATTATATTTTCCTATATAAACATGATAATCATCACTCCAAGAAATTATATTTACATTTCTATCGAAGTAAGTCCCTCTATCTGCATGCCAAAGATGAATATTTTCAATACTCATAAACTATTTCGCCTTGTTAACTCCGGTGATCTTTCCTTTAAAAATAGAATCTCCGACCTTGAGTACAAGATTTTCGTTTATAGTTGCTGTTTGTTGTGCTGTGAGTATTTGATTTAATTTTTCGTCTAAAACTTTTCTAACAGTATTTTCTATCATTACCGCAATAGAATTCATATCTATACCATTAGATATGTTTTGTGTTTGTTTTTTTTGTGTACCCTTTGTGACAATACCCTCTTGCTCCATTAATCGTTTTGCACCTTTGACAACTTCCATATCTAAAGTATCATTCAAAGATATTGTGGGTATAGGATTTTCAATCATTGCCCTTTTAATTGCATCAGGCAATTTTGAATTTTGAATTTTTGATGTATTGATTGGCATTGGAGACTTTACTGTTTGAGTTTGTAAAGTAGAAATGTCAATTTCTTCAGGTGAAGATTTAATTATCGATTCGTTTACATTTCCTCTTTCAAAATTTCCCGAATCAACAACATTCATAACCTTTTTAGCTTGTACGAGTCTTGACATTAAATCATTTTGACTTATAACTCCTTTACCTTGTTGTGACATAATAATAAATATTTTAAATAATAATAACGTTTTTTAAAAAAACATTAAAGTTTTAATTCTTTTGATGGATTCTTGAAGATTTTTATTTTCTTCTTCGTCTTCTTCAGGATTTACTGGTGGTTTTTCCTGTGGTTTTGGTTCTGGTAATTCTTTTTCTTTGTTAGAAATCTCATCACCCTCGATATCTTTTGTTGGTTCTTGATCTGGTTTTTCCTGTGGTTTTGGTTCTGGTAATTTTTCTACCTCAGGTTTTTCAGGTTCTTTTTTTGTTATTGGTTCTGGTTTAACAGTTTCGGGTTTTTTAGGTTCAGGTTTTGTAATCTCAGGTTCCGTTGGAGTTGGTTGAGGTTTTTTCTTTTTCTCTATGTCTTTTTTATCTTTGAATGATGTCTGTACATATACAGGATTCATTTTAGAATCACCATCTTCCCTATAACCCGGTCTTTTTTCAAAGGTTTCATCTGATATCGTCAAATTTTTCATTCTACTTAGAATGAATGTTCTCCAATTACCTTTTTGAAATCCTGATTTGGTTACTGAACCCGAATTTGAATCAACCCACGCTCTTAATATTAGTTTACCTTTGGAACTAACCCCCATGGCAACAGGTTCTACATTAAATCTTTTTCCTTGTTTTACACTATCTTTTTTCGGTTTTCTTGGGCCAGTATAAAAAAATGTAATTTTGTTTCTATTTCTAATTGCGTCAACAATAGGTTTATTTGCCGTTGTTTTTAAAATAGCAGGATCTGTTTGTTCTGAAACAATATTTGTTATAATTTCTAAAAATCTCATTTTGTTGGGAAGTCGGGATATGTTTTATTAGAATTGTATTTCACATTCACTTTAGTATTACTTGTTCTCTCATTCACATCTGTTTTACTACCCGCAGAATAATTATAAACATCTAAAAATTTACCTGTTCCTTTTCCTTTGTCATCACCATTACCTCTTGCATTAGGGTGTTCTGTTGAATATGAATTATCTGATTTGTAGGTATTTTTAACAATATTTTCATTTCTTTTTTGAATATCTGTTAATGTTCCAATTTTACCGTTAACATCACCTCTACCCTTTTCATCATCATTTGATAATGCATTTGGATGTTCTGATCCATATTTGTTATTTGATTTATAAATGTTTTTGGCAAGTAACTCTGTTCTTTTTTTAACATCAGTTGAGTTACCAATTTCATTTTTTCCTTTTTCATCACCATCAGAATTCGCATTAGGATGTTCGGTACCATATTGATTTTTTTCTCCGTACATATTTTTTGTAACATTATCTGTTCGAGATAAAATATCAACTGAACTTCCTATTTCATTTTTTCCTTTTTCATCACCATCCGAATTTGCATTAGGATGTGAACTATCGTAATTTTGTTTCTCGTTATAAACATTTCTTGCAACAAGTTCTTGTCTAAATTTATCGGATATTAAATCGATTTGTGATGGCATTTTACATTAATTTTTTTATTCGTTCAATTTCTTCAAATAATTTTAAAGAAGTTGAAAATTTATTAGAGTTATTTTTCATACTCATATCAGGTAAAAATGAGGGTTTTTTTCTATGTTTTGAAAGGTGACTATTTTTTCTACTTCCTTCCCCCGCAATTTCATCTGCTCTTTTTTTTGAATCTTTTCTGTTACTTATTAATTCTCTTTCACCATCTAAAAATTGTTTACCCCATTTTAACATTTCATGTCCTCCCGCTAAATCGTATTTCACTCTATTAACAGAAGTATCCATATTTTGTAAATCGTGTATTATTCTTTTTAATTTACCATATTTGACTTTTTTATCCGCCAAAAGTTTTTCAGCTCTTTTGGTGCCATTATGACTTTCACCATTTAAACCAACTAATGTATGATTTATTTTATCAAGTATATTTTGTGGTATATCAAATTCTCTATGTCTTAATTCTCTATTCATCCTTTTTTCAAATAATTTAATATATCTTCAGGTGATAAGTCGTTACTCTCCATTGCACTTTTTAGAGAATCTAACTGTCTTTTAACTATTGAATTTATTTCTTTAGTTTCCATTTCTCCATTTTTAACAATATCATTGACATCTGATTTCTTTTTTAAAACACTTTCCAAATACTCTTCAACAAACTTTTTTGGATTTTCGACTAATCTTACTTGTCCATTCGGTAAATCTTTGTCATAACCCATATCATCTAATTTTTCTTCAGCACTATCTTCGGGAACTTCTAATTCATCTTCTAAATGTTTTTTAGCCTTATCATATGGTAAATCTTTAAGAATCGTATCATCCGCACCTAATATATTGTCCAATTCGACTTCAAGGATATCTTTTTTTGTAAGTTCTTTACCTTCCGCCCAATATTTCAATGAAGTTGCAACACCATATCTACCACCACCAAGTTGTCCAAACGCATGATTACCCATTTGACCCGCGGAACTTAATGTAACTTCGTCACTTATTTTATTTTGTGTAATAAACTTAGATGCGAAATTTGCGTATTTTTTACCTCTTGCAATATTACCTTTGCCATCCACAATTTCATCAACTTCTTCCTCTTTTTCTACTTTATCAGGTATTTTTTCGTAATCTGTCTTATCTGAGAACTCTTTTGCCCATTTAGCCCATTTTTTACCTTTTTTACCACCTTTTCCGGCTTGAGCGTAAAAAAATCTTTGTTGTGCTTTTGATGCAAACTTCTCTTCAATTACTTGTTTAATAAAATTATTCATCTAAACAGTTTTTTATATAAATATCAAACTTAGGGAAAGATATTTATTATAACATGAATACACAGAATATTTTAAAATATTACGGGTCTAAATTGGATGTCAAGTTAGATTATTCGGAATTTTACGATTATGAAATTGCTAAAGTGGATTTAGATTATAATTCAGAAGTACTGGATTTAACTACACCTATATCATACGACACCTTAAAAATTAACACAAACTTAGAAGATTTCAGTTGTGGAAGGTCTACGATATCTCTCTATGAAATTGATAATCGAGATAATGATCCGAACTATCCATATTCAGGATTAACCGCTACGATTGATTATACAAACTTTGTTAACAGGATTTCTAACACATTTTCAAATACTATATTGAATAGTAATGTCTTTACATATACAGGAATTACAGGAGAAACACATTTTTTTGGGATCAATTCCTATAATCAATCGAAAACCTATGATGTTGATTTTGGAGTTCCTAATGAATCGGTATTAATAAGTGGATTTACAACAGGGACAACTCTTGTATTAAAATGTGGGGAAAGGTTAGAAAATGAATTAAATTGTTGTTCCGTACCAAATAAATTATCGAATAAACCATGGGCATATCAATTCATGGAACCATTTATATCGGGTTGTACTAAAGTTATTGAAAGACGTGTTGAAAAGGGTTGGACATTAGATTTTATTTTCAATAGAGAGGATTTACCGTGGTCAAGCGGTGGAGTATTTTATTATTTTGGTGTAAGGGGTTCTGATTCGGTATCAGACTATGCTGATAATAATTTGTCATTTCAATTTACTTCAGATAGAAGAATTAAATGGGTTGCACATCATTATTCTGGTTATTGTCAAACCACAAATGGATTCTCTGAAAGTTATTATATAAGTTCAGGACAAACACCTCAATTGTGTACCACAGGATCCACAAAAGATTTTAATCTAACCATAGTTTTTGATAGATACAATAGATATCAAAATTGTGATTTGGAAAATGATGGGGGTTGGAACGATTTACTTGGTTATCAAATCAACGACTATAGTGATACTACAGTTACCGCAGTAACCTCCACTCAATTATCTACATATGAAGATACTTATGAATTTTTAAATAAAAAATGGTCTGATGAAAGAGATAAAAGACTTGGGACATTAAAAATTTATTTAAATGGTAGACCAATTTATAAATTAGAAAATTGGGAAGAGATTGTTCCATCGAATAGAGGTACACAACCATTTATACAATCATGGGGAGGAGGAACTGGTCTTATGAATAACATACATAACGGTGTATGTTGTTTTAATATGAAATCAATAAAATATTATGAAGAACCCTTAGATTTTGTTCGTGTTAGACATAATTTTTTAACAAGACTCAATAATTTTGATTTCTTTATTTGTGGAGAAAATTGTGAAGAGGATATTTTTAGTTTGGGTGATGGTCATATTTTAGATGATGAAGATAATATTTTATTAGGTGACGGAGACTCACATTTAATATATAACGGATAAAATTATATTTATATAAAATGGCAACAAATAAGTACATACATCAATTATCAGGAATAACAAATCCAAGTCTAACAGGTTTTACAGTTTTTGATACTCAGGAATCGACATATAAAGTTTCTTTGGACAGTTTGAGACAAACTCTTGTTGATAGTGGGTCTCACTTTTTTACGGGAAGTCAAACTATAAATGGAAACTTAACTGTTAGTGGATCAATAACAGCACAACAATATGTTGTAAGTTCATCTTTAATTAACGTTACAAATTATAATGTAAGTGGATCATCAATATTTGGAAACTCATTAGACGATAAACATCAATTTACTGGTAGTGTTAATATAACAGGTAGTTTCACAATAAATGGAACCACATTCTCCGCAATGACATCAGGAACTTCCGGTACTTCGGGTGCCGCGGGAAGTTCAGGAACAAGTGGGACATCAGGTCAATCGTCAATTCTTGGATTAACATGGAAAAAGGGAAATTTTAATGATGAAGGATATTTTGGATCGGGACCAAGTAATCAATATTTATCGGTCGATTATTTTTTATTTAACAACACATCTTGGGATTATAATAATGATTCTGTCGCAAGTAGTGGAAATGCCACTAACTTTTTAAATGGTATTTCTTTTGGTACAATTTTTCATTTTACAAAAATTGGTCAACCACAAAATTTTGGAATTTATAGGGTAACAGGGGTAACTACCGGTGCAACAAGTACAACAGTTTACGTACAAGATTTGGCGGGAAATAGTACAAGGAA
>Ga0315899_10000154_pt1 | contig 84731 bp, 53 predicted proteins | sample LakEriMetagenome_2_FD_203518 | JGI IMG/M metagenome (GOLD analysis project Ga0315899, IMG submission 203518) | Freshwater fungal communities from buoy surface, Lake Erie, Ohio, United States - Buoy 4 MA112 | ecosystem: Environmental > Aquatic > Freshwater > Lake | place: USA: Lake Erie, Ohio... | reverse complement strand
CCGGCGGTGCACACCATCATACCGGCGGTGCACACCATCATCCGGGAGGGATCGGAAGCGGCGTTATGAAGCATGCTGCGACGAAGCATAACTGGTTCGAAGGGACTTACTTGGATCCGGCAATCCAACGTCCTGACTTCTTTCCACACGCGATTTCAAAAAGCATTCCGGAATACCGCCAGGAGTACAATCGTCCAAGATACTGGCCCGGATGGATCGCTTACAAAATAGAACCATCAAGCCAAGAATCGATGGCTTGGCAGACCAACTACTGCAACGGAAACTACAAGAATCGCAGCGGGGCTTTCGTCCCGACTTACTACTATCCGAAACCTTGGGAGTCACTCAACACACAACCTCGGCCAGGTAAGTCGTTAGACTAGCTACCGGTGACGCTCCAATCGCGTCGTTGACGCGATGATGGGATGCCCATCTTCTTGCGGTACTTGGTGATGGTTCGGCGAGCGACGCTCAAACCATGTTTCTGCAACTCCACCATCAACTCATCATCGCTCCACGGATGCGATTTGTTCTCTTTGTCGATGATCTCTTGTAGCTTAAGCCGAATCGATTCGTAAGCTACGTCTTCCCCGTCGGCGCTCTGGGTGCCGAAGACGAAGAAGCGACGTAAGGGGAAGATCCCTCGAGGGGTCTGGATCCATTTGTCGTCCACGGCTCGAGAGACGGTCGTCACGTGCACGCCGACTTGGTCGGCAATCTGCTGCATCTTCAAAGGCTCGATCCCCTCAGGGCCTTCATCAAGAAACTTGTGCTGATAGTCGACGATCGCTTGAGCCACACGAGTCAAGGTGCGGCGACGTTGCTGGATCGACTCGATGAGCCACTGGGCGCTGCCTACTTTACGCTTGATGAATTCCTTTTCCTCTTCCGTCGCTTTCGGATCCATCAAACGACGTCGGTAGTATTCGCTGATACGAAGGTTCGGAATGTAGTCATCTACAAGTCGAACTACGTAGCCACCATCTTGGTTCGGATCGTTGCCGCTTTGCTCGCTTCGCTCGACAATAATGTCCGGGGTGACCAACGGGACGAAGGTCTCCATGAACGAAGCGCCCGGCTTGGGATTAAGCTTGTGCAACTCTTCGCGGATCTTTTGAATCGTATCGATCGAGTAACCGGTTTTCTTTTGAATCGCATTCATCCGGTTCTCAGCCAAGTCATCCAAGTGAGAACCGATGATCACCCGAAGCTTGTCCGCCATCTCGGTTTCGTCGGTAAGCTGGCTCAGCAAGCACTCGCGAAGGTTTCGAGCGGCGATGCCGGCGGGTTCAAGCGACTGAACAACGCGGAGGGCTTCCTCGGCTTTGGCTAGATCCTCAGGTTTGTGATCGGGAGGAAGCATGTCGATTAGCGACGACTTGAAGTACCCACCGTCGCGGGCGTCGAGACACGAGATAATCCGCTCGGCGATCTTTTCAATATCGTCATCGATATCCAGTTCGGCGAGCTGATGAAGCAGGAAATCGTTCAGCGATTCGGGGCGTTCCATCGCGTTGGCCATCAAGTCATGCTGGCGATCTCCGTCTTCGTCGATCCGATTCGATGAGCGGCGGAAATCGTCGAAGTTGTCGGGCATGTCGTTGCCCATGTTCTCCAGCCGTTCGAAATCTTCGGCGTTCGAAGAACCGTCTTTGACCACCAGTTCCCGCTCATCTTCGGTCCGAGAGCTCGTCGCTCCGTCCGGCTCGCTAGCTTCTTCTTCAGGAAGCGATTCATCCCGCTCGGCGACTTCGAGCATCGGGTTTTCTTCCATCTCCTGCTCGATCCGCTCCTGCAATGCCATGATCGGTAATTGCAGAATCTCCATCGACTGGATCATCCGGGGAGCCAGTTTCTGGGTCTGTATTTGTCGCGTTTCCAGTCCGAAGGAGAGACGCATAACCGATTCCAAGCGAGTGACGAATCCAGCAACCCGCAGCGCTGCCGCCGCAGGACACCCTTGATTCTAACCCTCAAAAGTATGAAAGTGCAGTATCAATTCCCAAATAACCTTCCATTAGGAACGCTTTTTGCTCAATCCGTTTTCCCCCGATCCGCGTTTGGTCAATCGAGCTGCGCGATCGGCTGTAGGGGTGGTGGAAAGCCCTTGGATTTACCAAGCGAAACGGCTTGTTGTGCAGAAAAACTTCTTGTTAGGCTTGGTGGAAGCCCGGAAAACCTGCCCGTGCGAAGAGTGGGACTTGAAAAAATCAAGAAACCTATCGATTTTCTCCCTCCCGCTTCCCTTCGCAACTCGCTATTATCTAAACCCTCAAAGTCGCAATATTATCCCTTTGTTTATCCATCCTCGGAGATCCGATCTGTGGCGGTACGAATTCGAATGAAGCGTCTGGGACGCAAGAATCGACCCTTTTATCGTTTGTGCGCAATTGATCAACGTAGCCCACGAGATGGCCGCGTTTTGGAAGAGCTTGGCCACTACGATCCAAAGTGTAAAGAAACCGACGCTCGCGCCATTCTCAAGGGCGAGCGCATCGATCATTGGCTCAGCGTTGGTGCTCAACCGAGCGATAATGCCAAGATCCTAATCAAGAAGTACGGCACGAACGGCACCCACTTGGCAGCCCAAGAACAAGCACTCGCTCGTCTTGGACGCAACGTCAAGAAGAATCCGGTTGCCGCTAGCTAGTCGTTCTTCTGTAACCACTTCGCAAGTCCTCGGAAGCATTGGTGTCCGCGCTGAAGTCTCAAGAGATCTCAGCGAAGGAACCGGTACCGAGGATTTTTTATTGACTCTTGCGGGATAACCGCAGATTTGCGGACCGTCTAAAAAACACGCAGACCGAGCAGCGAAGCTGTAACAGAGATGCAGTAACCCAGAGATGCAGTAACCCAGAGATGCAGTAACACAGTGAAGCAGTAACTTTGCCTGCTGGTTGCCGCCGGGGGTCAAGCGATCGCAATCGATGCGAACGCAAGAATCGATGCGAACGCAATTCGCCTACCTGCGAACTAACTGGTCTCAAGGGGGGTTAAAGCCCCCAACGAGAGAGCGTGAGGGTGATTTTTGCCCGCTGCTTATTGCGTTGAAAGGTTTTTGCTAGTACACTGTCGCCACGCTTTCCACCGAGCTCCTCTCCGAACTTGGTGGTATCAAACAGAGCAACCAGCGTTCCTGACAGAAAAATAGTAGAGGCTTAAGAAAAAGGCCGATAAACCTCAGGTCGGGTTGAGCTTAGAGCAATCATGCGATGCGAATGCATATCAGACTACAAGCGACTTAATAAGACGCGACCCGACAACACGCGACAAAACAAAAAGTGACACCGTAAAAAGTGACCCCATAAAAGCGACCCCGTGAAGAATAGATCTTCGGTCGCTTCCTAAATTACCCCACCGGCCGTGCCTTTCATCCCCACCCACCAGAAGGCCCGGCCGGTTCTTTTTTTATCACCGGTACCCCAAGCGTTGGGAAGATCATGCAACCCGCCAATCAGGCTTCCCTTCGCATCGATGTTGCTACCCTTTTCCCTGAGATCTTCTCGGGGTATCTGACGCAAAGCTTATTGGCGAAAGCCATCGATAAGGGGCTCATCGAGATCCATGTCCATAACTTGAGAGATTGGTCGGTCGATCCGAAACATCACAAAGTCGACGACCGGCCCTATGGTGGCGGCCCTGGGATGCTGCTTTGCGTAGAACCCGTAGTGCGATGTGTCGAAGCTCTCCGCGCGATGGATCCGCGACCAGCCGAGGTGTTGCTGCTGACCCCACAAGGCAAGCGGCTGGATCAACCGATGGTCGAGAGTCTTGCTCCCAAAGGGCGGCTGATCCTGCTGTGCGGTCGCTACGAAGGATTTGACCAGAGGGTGATCGATATCCTTGAACCGACCGAGCTGAGCGTCGGAGACTTTGTGCTCAACGGCGGTGAGGTAGCGGCGATGATTGTCATCGATGCCGCTGTTCGGCTTATTCCTGGCGTTCTCGGTGATGAGCAAAGCAGTTGGGATGATTCATTCTCACGCGGAAACCGTTTGCTTGAGTTCCCCCAATACACTCGTCCACCGGAGTTTCGCGAGCATCGAGTTCCAGAGATCCTCCTAAGCGGTGACCACGGAAAGATCGCACAGTGGCGCGCCGAACAATCTCTTATGAAGACCCAACAGCGGCGAAGCGATTTGTTGCCGACCGAGCAACCTCGACAATAGGGCCAGGGCAAAGACGCGAGTAAACGCCGACCGTCGCAATGGAAGCGGTGCGGCGCAAGTCGCCCGGTATTTGCATTGAGTTGGTTCACCGGAGTGCTTGCGCACTTCCGCTTGGATTGGGGCTGCACGGTGCAATGGAAGGGGTGCGGCGCAAGTCGCCCGGTTTTTGCATTGGTTGGTTCACCGGAGTGCTTGCGCACTTCCGCTTGGATTGGGGCTGGCTATTTCACTTCCATTCGATCGAATCGAAGGTTTCGATTATCAGCCCTGTGTAGTCACTTGGCAACGGAACATTGTTGGGACGAACACAAGCGACGACTTGCATCCCAGCTTGGCTCGCGGCTTGGATCTCAGCGTAGACATCGGTAAAGAAGACGATTTGCTCCGGTGGCAAACCGATATCGTTAGCAATCGTCAAATAACTCGAAGCATCCTTCTTCGACCCGGAAGTCGTATCGTAGTGTTTGCGAAAATAGCCCGTTAAGTCCCCTTCGGTGCTGTGACCGAAGAACAACCGCTGAGCGAGAATGCTTCCAGAAGAGTAGATACGCAGATCAACACCCACTTGCTGCCATCGCTTCAACGCTTCGACCACATCTGCAAATACCTCTGCTTGCAACGCCCCGGATCGAAACCCTGATTCCCACACGACTCCTTGCAACGCTTTGAGTCCCGTGGTCTTGCTATCGCGATCCATCAGCGAGTGTACGCAAGCGACGACTGCTGAGATTTGATCCGACACGGTCGCCTGCGAGTTCCAAGGAGCCGCGTCGGGGGGATAGGAAGCGTCGGCGGCAAGGTTCGTTAAGATCGAACGCATGCCGGGGGAATCCCAATGGCTTTCCAAATAGCTTCGAACATGTTCCCGAACGTATGGAAACATCACGTCATAGACGAACCGGATGTCTGCCAATGTCCCTTCGATGTCCAACAGAGCACAACGACCTTGTAGAGTCGTCTTGGAGAATGTCATAGTCTCGGATTCCCAACGTGAGGATGAAGCAAAGCAAGGGTGCGTTCGGGAAGGATGGCTTACGACGGAATGATCGTAGCAGAGGCCGACGAAGCGGAGGCGGGCGGAGCGGACTTGGATATGTCTCGGGGGCCGAAGCACATTGGGCTGAATTCCCCATGGACACCTTGTTCGACGTAATGCGGGGTCCAACCCGTGACGTCTTCAAAGAACCGGATGCATCGGATCCGACGATCATCGCAAAGATTAAACCAATGCTTCATCCCGCACGGAACGTTGATCATGTCTCCGCTTTCGACGGTCACGCTGAAGACCGGTCCACCTTCGGGGTGCAAGTGGAACACACCTTTGCCTTCGACCGTAAAACGGACTTCGTCTTCTGAGTGCGTGTGCTCTTTGTTGAACTTCGCAAGCATCGCATCGAGGTTAGGTGTTTCCGAATGGACATTGATCACGTCGGCGGTGAGGAAACCACCTGCGGCTTTCACTTTCTCGATTTCCGGAGCGTACTCGCTGAGGATATCTGCATCGCTAGCTGTCGGTGACAGACGGCCTGCAACTTGCCAATGTTCGTACCAAATGCCGAATGGCTTCAGGAAACTCGAGATCTCGGCTGCATCGGTCAGCTGACGGTTTTCGCTAGGGATATGTACAGTGGCCATGAAACATTGGCTCCAGAAGGAAAGGAAAGAAGCAAACCAATCGCAAGCCTCTATGGTAGCCCACCGACGCGATTCCTTCAAAGCTAGCAACGGAAAGGGCTTCGAGCTGCAGAAGAAAATTTCTCTCTTTTTTTCCGAATTCTTTGGCGAGTGACCAGAGGTGTCACGCTCATCGCGATTCTAAGGACATAGCAACTGCGAGGTCAGCAATCGCTGGTCGAACAGTTGCCAATGCGAGCCGCCAGATGAATCAAGCAGGGTGAACCAAGCAGGGTGAACCAAGCGGCGGAGACAAGTCGAGCATCGTCCAGCAAAGTACCAGTGAGTAACGGAAAGCAAGGAGCAAGAAATGTCAGCTATCGCCTTCGAAATCAATCCAAGTGTTACTGGTCTACCGGGTGTTACTGGCCTACCGGGTGTTACTGGCCAATTCGTACAGCAGACTTTTGACTGGGATGCTCCCGCCCCGAGCATCGTTCGTACAGTCAAGCCAGCGGCAGTTGCGAATGCAGCGAGTACGATGGCAGCTTCGAATGCGGTGTTGGCGTCAACTGCTGTGCAGGCTTCCAATGTCACGGTTGAACCAAGCCTAGCTAGAACGACGATGGCTGGTTCGAAGCCGAACCAACCTGCTCGTCGCGGCAAGTGCGAGCACGTCGGTTCCGTGATGGGATCCGTTCTGGCCAAGTACGGACTGGGCCTCGACGATCTGCTCCGCACGATCGAAGAGCAACGCGCCGCGAGCCCCAAACCTCGTTAGTCGCTGCTCTCGCTCACTTCGCAAAGCCTACAGGCTAACTCGCGAGTGAGCGATGATTCGCAGGCTTAGTCGGTAACTACTGCCGAGCAACCAGTTACTACCGAGCAACCGGTTACCAGCGAGCAACCGGTTACTACCGAGCAACCGGTTCAGCTTCTTGGATCCAGGTGCCGAGCTCCGGGTGGATCACAAGGATCGCATAGCGACTGACGGTTGCCCAATCCTCGGTACTGAGCGTGGCGTAATCAAAGATACCTCGCAAGTCGCTATAGCCATCTTTGTAGAACCGAACCGAACCATCGTTATGCTTGGCGTAGACCTTGACGTAAGCTCCCTCAAGAGGTTGCTTGTTCGTCGCTCCGAGAACTTGTAACCGTCCCAATGGGGCGGTGAGGTTCACGTTCAAAGAATTCGAATACACCGGCACGCTGCGGGTGATACCACCGGAGACGACTTCGAGAATCATATTTCGGTTCTTGAACTCGTCAGGAATCTTCCACTCGGACTTTTCCCAAGTACCCGCTTTTGCGACAGGGAATTTCTGAGTGCGATTCGGTTCGATCACCGCCAAGCGGCTTTGGTTTTGCCCCATGAATGGATTGCGGCTGAACATCAACTCAACATCGACGAAATAGACGTTAACGTCAAAGCTTTCGATGTTTCGATGTTGGATCCAGAATTGCCCATCCTTCGAAGTCAGTTCTAGGCCGGGTAGTTTCGCTGCCCCTGAGGCCAGTGCAGCTTCGCGACCACCTTCGAGCTCGCGTTCGGCGTCGCTCCGATATGTAGTATCGCTACCTGTGTCCGTATCTCCTGATTTATTTGCCACGTTGCCCGCCGATGAACCTTGCAGTGTTTCTCGTTCGCGGAGTTGATCAGCGATTTGAGCAAACCAACCATTCCAGCGGGGAACAGGGTAAGCCGCATACTTCGTTGCGATCGCTTTGGCTTTATCCCAAGCACCGGTTCGCATGGCGAAGTAGGCGTCGAAGTAATCGTACTGCATCTGAGCTTCGGTCGTCTCTTTTCCGGTCAGCAAGCTTGCTCGATCAACTCGCTTGAAGTTTGCTACGGCCTCTTCGACACGGTTTTGGATCAATTGGTAATAGACCAAGGATAACCGTTGTCGCGGCGCAATCTTGGGCTCGTAAGCTAACATCTGAAGCCACGATTGATATTGGCTTGCCAATCCATCATTGAGGATCTTCCATTCTTTCCCAAGTCGATGCGAGCGAGCCACGACGATAGGTCGGAAGTCGAGGTGTTCGATGCGCAAGCGTGACTCTTGATCGACATCCATCACGGAGCAATGGAAGACTGGCGAGACAGCATTGACAATCGCATCGTGAGCTTCGAGAAACTCCTTCAACCGCTTCGCTTCGCGGTGAGCCAAGCTGTATCCCCAGAGAACAGGATGGTACATTCCGATGCGATCGAGTTTGTCGAGAATTGCCGACCAGAATCCCTTATCCTTCATCCGCCAAGCGATCAGCCCCAAATCGATCTTAGCGACATTGACTCGATCGAGAGCAGCAAGGACTTGGTCGTTGCTACCCCAAGCTGCGATATACTCCCACGAAGCGTCGTCGAGGTTCAATGGTGCATCGAGAACCTTCACAGGTTCGGATTGCACGTGAGCCAGGTACTTCCCTGCGCTCGAAGCTCGGGCACCGTAGTGTTGGAATTCACCTGCGGAAGGGAAATAAAAGACGTGAGAGGTCTCTTGGGTCGAGAAAGGAGCAAGCTGGAAGTCGCGGACAGTGACGCTACGACCTGCTTCTAGCGGAATCGCACCTTGTGGAATCTGCATCAAGATTTGCACGCGCATTGGGTTGCCGGTGGGATTGGTCAGTACCACGCGATCGCGGTAAGGAACACCGATAACCAGTTCTTGTCGTTTGACAGCGGGCGACGTCGTATCGGCATTCGCCAGATACATGTTTTCGCTCAACAAGACTTTGGACGATTCGGATTTAGGATCAACTCCGGCTTGTGCTGCTGCATTGGCTGCATCAGCGGGAGTTGCTGCATCCTGCGGATTCGCATTCGGATCGATCGCAACGATACCTTGAACGTAGGCTAAGGTCTTGCCGGAGTGTTGGTAAATCCAACGTCCATTTTCGATCTTCAGTTCACCCGCTTTGCTTTCAAGGGGCAGATCCATGAAAGAGAGAGCGAGCAAAGCTTCGTTGCTGCTACGGGCTGCGAAATGCAGGTTCTCGGAGAGTGCTCCAGGGGGAAGTTTGAGAGTGTCGACCCAGAACGGATTCGGGGTGATCAAGCTTGCGTTTTGATTTCCAAGTAGGATTTGGTCGAACTGTGATTCTGCCCATTTGCGTGTAGCTGCGAGCGGTTCGAAGAGTTGGATTTGCTGTCCTAGCTCTGCGAGCTTGCGTCGACCGAACCGGTCAATGGAATTTTCATCGCTTCGATTCAGGTATCGCCCGAGGGACTCCGATTTCTTTGCATCGGATGCGCCCGCCGCATACTCTTCCACAGACTCTTCAAGAAAATCGACTGCTGTAATATCTTTTCCGGCTTGGACTCCCAATGACAACTGGTCGCTCTTCCCTTCCTTATCCTCTCCGGCCATATCGCGCAAGGCACCTCGCCCACGAGCTTCTTTTCTAGCCAGGCCAAAGTTGAATTGTTGTTTACTTAGTTCGACACCATCTGAACTCGATGAGGCGACCCCACGACTTCCACCTTCGCCACCGCTACCAGGTGCTCCTGGTCCCATACCACCCATACCTCCGCCACCCATACCCATCCCACCGGGCATCCCACCTGCTAGCCGTCCGCCAGCATTCGGAGCACCAGGTCGAATTCCGAGTTCCTCCGACTCCATCAATCGCTTATCGAAGAAATATCCGTTGGATGCATCTAAGGCATTAAGGCTTAGTTCGGTAGTTCGTAGGGCTTGGTCAAACCATTGGGTTTGCGTTTCAATCGGAATTGGTTGCAGGCTGATGTTGTTTTCGAAGAGGCGGATCAGTCCCGTACGTTTGTCATCGAAGTGTTTTGCTAACAGAACTCGCTCAACCGTGTTGAGTTGTTGGTATCGCCATGGAGGCAAGTAGGCGTCAAGGTTTTGCTCAAGCAACCAATCGTCGATGAACTGACGCGGTGATTTGTTTGCCAAGTGAGGTCGCACAACGCGATCAAAGAACGCTCGATCGTGCTGGCGAAGGAATAAGTGAAGCTCATGACAAGCGAACTCGCTGTAGCGAGCTTGTTTTTGCTCGTCGCTGAGTGCATTCCAGTTCTTGAGGAAATCGAATCGACGAAAGGTACCTGAGCCTTGAAGGATGGAGTCCATCAATGGGATCAGTTCGCCGATCGACGTGTAGGATCGAATGCGGGTGACACCAACATCGCCAAGATCTTTCGCTACGTTGGCATCGATACTCAGGACCGACTCTTTTTGGATGTAATGCTTGGAGCCGTCGAGCGATTCTTGCAACCGAATGTCGGCAAGTTTTCGAGGGCCGGTCCAAGGCAATGCTAGGCGAGTGGAAGCGACCATATCGGAGGAGATCGCAAAGAGAGCTACATCGCTGAGTCCTTCTAGCTCCTCGTTTTCGATGGAGATCACTCCGTTTTTATTGGGACGGACGTTTGCCAGAATACGGGCACCTTGGCCGAGGAACCCGTAGTCGCGCGACGAACCGGCAGCACCAGCGACTCGGCCTGGATCGGCGGCCATGGGTGCCCCGTGAGCAGGCGCGGGTGCATTGCTCTTCTCTCGGATTGCATCGCCGGCTTGAGCTAGTCGATCTTCATTGCGGGTTACCGAGAGTTCCCAAGGATTCAGCAAGACCGTTGGGTGAGCAAGACTGCTGCCAAGGAGTTTCATCGCTTGCTGACGTGCGAGCACGTACTGATATTCTTCGTCGAGTTTCATCGAGTCCACATAGAAACTTGCGGAGCGTTCGCGCCGCAGGCTTGGTGCAAAAGACCTTTGGGTTCTTCGCAACCACTGATCGGACTCGCCGTGCGCATACGGGTCGGCGACCAAGAGCAATCTGGTGGAGTCATCGACGCCGACGAGTTCGACTTGCAGTGTCTTGCCATCGAGTTTCGTATTGGTGATCGCCAAAGTATCGACTGGCGTTTTCCCAAGCGTTCGGAACTTGCCAACAATCCATCCGTCGCGCGGTTCGCCTTGAGTGATCTCCAGATCGATGCGGGTTCCTTGTTGGTGGTCGAAGAGGGCGTAGTTACCAGCTTCGAGTCCGGTTATTTCCAGCACACCTGACGTCGGTTGAATGCGATCGGTTCGGTCGGCCATCGCAAGTCCGCTTCGAAGCTCGAAGAGTGAGAATCTCCTTGCGCTTCGGTCAAGGGCTTCTGTGCCTACCAGAACCCCCACGTGATTTTCTTGGGGGATCGGGCCAGTGATTCGCAGGTTTTGGCCCACGGCAGCGTGCAATTTTTGAGGCCAATCAAAAGTAGTGTTAGGCAAAACGAATTCTCTTCGCGTCGCTTGAGCGCTGCTAACCCAGAAACGTTCTACGCCAGCGAGATTTCCAAGTTCGATTTCCCCAGCAGCGTCGCTTGCAAGCCGCACGCGTTGTGTTGGTTGAATACCGTAGAGTTTGAATTCGCAATCGACCGCGTGCCGAGGTATCGGTTCTCCGTTTCGGCCTCGCATCTCGATTCGAAATCCATCGGCGGTCCGATTCAAATAAGAATCGAAAACAAATCCCGTGCGAGTAAAGTCATTGACACGGGTTACATGGTTCGCTGCGAGCGAACGCTCGGTACCGGTGCGGACCTCGCGTATCTTGGCTTGAAGGCCCCAGTCGATTTGAGCCAAGCGAGGTGGCACCGCGAATTCAAGTGTCAATTCTTGTTTATCGCTAAGCTCCAGTTTTGGAAAGTTTTGTGTCGTGGAGACGCCATCGAGATCGGTGCATTTCGCAGTCAACTCGATGTCGGTCAAATCGGACAAAGGCAACGGTTGGTTATAAGCAAGCAGTTTGGCCCGAAGAGCCACAGCGGCTCGATTTCCCGAAAGGACCGTTTGAGGATCGACCAAGAATTCCGCTTGGAATTCATAGGCTTCCGCAAGGTGGGTCAAGGGTTCGAGAGTGGCGAAGTTACCGTCGCAAAGCAGGATCCCCTTGGCTTGCGTAGTTTGTTCGAAGGGGATCAAGATCCAACCGTCATCGCTTGCGGAGAATTCGCGTTCGCGCAAGAGGACTTTGGCGGTAGGTACATGGTTGCCTTCGGCATCGACGATGCGCAGAAGTTGACCGGCATCGGAAATCGTTTGGATCGATTGCAGTTGTCCTTTTTGAATCAGAGCACGGCTACGCTGTCCACCGGCGAGGACTTCGACGATCCACAATCCTTTTCCCTCGAGTTCAGGTAGTTCCAATGTTTCGCGGTGTCGTCGATCATTGCGTTGGGCAAAGGCTAGTTTTCGTTCGATGTTGGGAACCACACCATCGAGATCGATCGCCGTGGAGATCGGCGTCATCTGCTTGCTCAAGATATTGCGGGCGTTCAAGCGGTAGATGCGCACGAAGAGTTCGGGAGTGTTCTTCAGATCGATCTCAAGTCGCACTTTTTGGTCCGATCCGACAATGGTTGGGTTTGTCGGTGCAAATCGAACTTCGATTCTCTCAGCAAGCTCTTTTTGGGCTTCAGGGGTAAGCTGTGCGTAATAGGTTTTGGGATCGCCGATCCCATGAAGGATTTTCGTAATCGCGAAGAATCTCTGCAGGTATCCTCGTTCTAGCCATTCGCTGAAATCATCGACGTTCGCGTCGGTTCGAAAGAAAATGTCCAAGTAGCGTTCGATAAGTGTTTGATCGTCACCGATGGGGCGTTCCAAGAGACGAATCGGGAAAGCTACATTCCAGTCAACAATAGGTTTGCCGTTCGATCGCTCACGAAACTCCGAAGTGCAGATAGCACGATGATTGGGGAGGCGCAAGTAGCGTTTGAATCGTTGGCGGTCGGGGGTGCCTTGTTCCAAGTCAAAGACAAGACGTTGATACAGGATCGAAGCGATCAGGCTGTTGTGGACTTCTGGCAGTCCCAACGCGAAGGTCTCCATGCGTTCGAGATGTTCACGTTTGACTTGGGGATCTTGCAGTGATTGATCATCGGTGGGTTGCAATCGGCGAAGGACTTCGATGACATAGTTCCCATTTTGGTCGATCGATGGGATACGTTTTCGAAGTTCTTCGAGTTGTGCGAGGGTCAGTTCGCGATGGATCGGAGCCCAGCCGAAGCCTTGGGAGTGAATCGTCGTAAGCTCTTCGACCATTCGGTCGATCAACTTTGGGGTGTCGACCCGGCGAGAACGGCTGAACCAGCGTCTCAGAGCATCGATGTTTTGGATATGTTCAAGGGAGTCGGCCAAGACGTTGTCTTCGATCGTATCGAGGCCAGGACCTTGGACGTTTTCACGCAGGAGTCGCTTCCAGTCGATGGTGGCAGGATCGAGTTTCGTTGGTAGCTCTGCAGCTTCGTCTTTCTTCGGAGCGGGGTGACTCAAAGGGATTTGAAATTCACGTTGAAGGTATTCGCTTGTTGCGTCGGGATTGGAAGCGAATTCCAGGAGGGACTGCCGTGTTAGCAACGATTTGGACTGTGGGTTCAGACCTTGCTTTGCGATCCAGTCATTCAGAAGCGTGCGAGCTTGAGCGACGCGTCCTTCATTTTGATTGTGAAGGACATGATAGTAGAAATATTCCGGGGTATTTGGGATCAATTCTTCGAGGGCTTGCTCCCGCTGGTCGGAGAGAGCGAAGCGTTCGAGGAACCCGAGCGGCTCGCTTTGAGCCACCGCATTTTGCGGGAACAGGAAGCAGGTCAAGAAAGCGGTACCGGCGAGGAGTAGAAGAGTCTGCATAGGGAAAAGCATCGGGTGGTAGCGAGACATGACGTGATAAGGTCGAACGATCTTAAGGATAACGCGGAGTGGGGGGGTTTTCTTAGTGGAAAACTGGGCAATACGGCAAAAAGAGGGCACTGGTGAACGAATATGCCGGTTTCTAGCAAGATGCTGACGGGTGCGAAGAGACCAACTTTAGAACGATTGTCCCAATCGTTTACATAGCCACTTTAGCGGCGGCATTCTGCTTTGTAGATGGATTTGGGATCTTGGGAGGGCCGCACTTGGGGGGGCCATGGGCCGATCCAACCATGGGCCGATCCAACCACTGAGGAGAATGGTTGGGGCATCTAGCAAGGCTACTATTGAGCTTGTCGTACCAAGAGAATTAAGTACGAGTAGTCATTTTTTCCGGGCCCATTTTTGAGTCCATTATTCATCGCGGGCTCGTCCTTTGAAGCCTTTCGACGGCCTAGATCCATTCCGTTACCTTCGAGCATGGAAGGGAATTCGTTTACTTCCTTTTTGGTTAGCTCATCGCGGAAGGTCAATCTGTGGGCTGATGGCGCGCCGGTCGAACCATCGCTTACCATCGCTAGCTGATTAATAAGCGCCTTAACCGATTTGTCGGTGGTCAAGTTGAGTTGATAATAGGGAAAGTCTTTGTACTGAGACTGAAGCGTTACCAAGAACCCATCGATCTGTTTATCTTTAGCTTTTAAGAAATACAGCGATGCTTCGTTTGTAGCTGCTCCAGCATCAGGACTACCTATGATTTTGGAAGCAACCAACGTGTCGATTTGGGCACGATCAAGATTCAAATCTGATGCCACGATCAATTCATACTGCTCAAGAAGCTGGTTGAGCATTTGTTGCTCATCGGCTACCGGATCGATGTGGACTTCTGCCACTAACGTAAACCACTCTCCATTGACTACCGCTGCGTTCGGATTAGTTTTTGTAAAAGGAGACGAATTCCCAGGCCCATTTTGCCCAGGGATTAGATCAGTTGCGATATTCGACGTGTTGTTGTTCAACATCTTCTCTTCAGAAGCAATGCCACCCTCTATGGGAGCGATACCGCCCTCTTTGGGAACATCGATCGCTGGAGCATCAGGAAGAGACTCGGCGGGGGTTGCTGCCATGCTGGATATGGGAGGCACGATCGGTTTAACGCCGGAAGGATCGGATTGAATTGGATCTGGATCTGACTCAACCGGGTTACCGCTTACCGTGATCGGAGAGGCACTCGGATCAACAGGAGCCAGCTTCGGTAGGGAGAAGAACAGAGCTCCGAAAGCCACAACAGCCAGAAGGCTCGGACCCCAAAATCGCAATACCCGATCCCGCAACGTTGCGGAACTCGATTCGTAATTGCTCAACATGGTTTGGGCAACCACAGGCCTAGCGTTTGGAGTTCGCTTGAACGTCGAGTGCGTTGCGGACTCATGAACTTTGGACTCGTAGTCAAAGTCGCTGTTGAAATCGATGCTGGGAGACGACTCGCTGGCCGCTGGAACAGCGTTCGGATGGTTCGGAAGAATCCAAGCCGGTGGAGATTCAAGGCTCTGGGCCCGCTCTTGTGCAGCTTGCAAAATGCGTTTTGAAAAATCTGGACCTAGCCGACCGACACTCCGACCTCGGAGTAAAGACCGTCTTAATTCGGCAAGTTCTTCAAGCCGGACGGCGATCGACGGATCACTTTGCATGGCGGATTCTAGCTGACGTTGCTCGTCCTCGGAAAGGACGCCGTCAAGCATACCGCTTAGCAGTTCTTCTAGTTGGTGGGGATCTGGAGGCATCATAATTGAGGGGTACCATTCGTTAGGTAACACTCGGAGAACCCCGGAAGGGTAAAAGTTCCGTCGACTTCCCGTAGAATATCGATGGATTTGGCTGGGAGAAACGGAATCTCCTGGAATTTTGCGACTTTTCTACTTTTTTTTCTTCCAGACTCCGGCCTCAAATAAGGCTTTTTCGGCGGCTCCCGCCCAATCGCGGTTGGCTGCCGGCGACGCCGGGCTCGGGTGCAAGATCCTAGAAAGCTGCACTCGGGGGTATCCAGCAGTGGTTGTTTTCGCGTCGGAAGCCTGCTCAGATGCTTGGGAGGATGCTTTGGAAGTTGCTTGGAAAATCTCCAACCCAGCCGACTTCGCGACCCTCTCAAGGCATTGCTCCGCAAACTGCCCAATTCCAATAAGATAATCCGGTTTGAGAATTGATAGCATCTGGGCAAGATGGGTGTCACAGCATTGCGACAAGGGTGCGAACTCGGCAGCCGGAAGCTTATCCGGGGTCAGATTTCGCCCCCCTTCATCCATGAAGACCAACGGGCAGTAATTGGAGACGAATTGCTGCTGGAAAAAAGCTTCTGGGGTTACATATTTTGCCGAGAACAGTCCCCATAACCTTCTGCCGGAGACTTCCGAACGTTTGCACTCCATTCCTTGTATAGGGCGTTTCGGATGCTCGTTCTTCGGCTTACCTATCGCTGCTTGAATGTTTAGAAACTCACGAACGGCGGCTACTTCTCCGAATGGGATCCCGGTCTGAGCCATGCCCCATGGGCCAGGATTCATCCCCAAAAAGAAAGCTCGCTTGGTCGACGCACCGAATCGATTTAAGTACTGTGAGTAGGCATCCCAAGCGTATTCAAGCGGGTTGTATACGGTGTGCACAGGATGCTCAAAACGCAGAGCGCGAAGTTTTTTACAAAGCTCTTTGGCTGCCGCACTGAGGGCCTCGGCTGTACTCTTCGATTCGTTCGTCATTGGCTTCCTCGTCACTTCGAAGTGATAACCGGTTTGCGACGTTTGGGGTACAGTTCGGTGCATAGTCCACACACCGTGCCATCGCATCCGCGCGCTGTGCAGTGCTCGCGTCCGTAGAAAATGATCTGCAAATGCAACCGATTCCAGCTCTCTTCCGGAAAGAGTTTTTTCAAATCTCTTTCGGTTTGTACAACGTTCTTACCGTTACTCAATCCCCATCGCTGGGCGAGTCGATGGATATGGGTGTCGATAGGAAATGCGGGGACCCCAAAAGCTTGTGCCATCACGACCGAAGCGGTCTTGTGCCCAACTCCCGGTAACGCTTCCAACGCTTCGAAATCCTTGGGAACCTTTCCGTCATGAAGCTCGATGAGGATTTTCGAAAGCCCCGAAATCGCTTTGGCTTTCTGAGGGCTAAGTCCACAAGGCTGAATGATCCGTTGTATCGCTTCTACCGATTGTTTGCTCATCGCCTCTGGGGTGTTTGCTAACTCCCAAAGACTCGGCGTTACGCGATTGACCATCTTGTCTGTGCACTGAGCGCTCAGCACAACAGCGACCAACAGCGTATAGGGATCGACGTGATCCAAAGGGATCGGCGTTTGCGGATACAACGCATCGAGTCGCTGGTGAACTATCGCTGCTCGCTCTTGCTTATTCATCGCTTGGAATCCAAAAGGGTATCACTCAATTCATGTTTGCGTACTGTGCCGGGTGATGCTGTGCTGGGTGATGCTGTGCTGGGATGGCGTGTCGATCTTGCGCGACCACCTATTGTGGGTCGGACATGAGGTAATTGAACAAGTCCGCGCGTTCTGCATCGGTGAGGGGATCGAGAAGTCCTTCTGGCATGAGCGAAAGCTCAGAAGGTTTTTGGCTTTCGATATCGATCGTCGGTAGCACGATCCGCGACTGGGCCGTCTGCAGGGTGACTTCGCGATCATTTTGCGAAACAGCGACACCGGTCAAGATTTGGCCGTCGGTCGTTCGATACATCGTCACGCGATAGTTCGCTGCGACAACGCTGCTCGGAGCGAGGATGTTCTCTAACCAGTAGCGCAAGTTCGAACGCTGGGCGCCGGTTAGCTCTGGACCGATCTCGCCGCCGACCCCAAAGAGCTTGTGGCAATTCCCACATTTTTGAACCCAAATTGCTCTTCCGCGATCTCGGTTCCCAGCCGCAATTGCCTCTGCGCTGAAAACTTTCAAAGCGTTTTCAATTGCGAGCTGTTTGTCTTCGGTTATCCCTAAGTTCGGGTTGAACTTCCTGGCTCGTTCGAGAAGCTTCCAATCGCCAAGTAAAACGAACTGCCGCCACGTGTTCGCATCGATGGCTTCTTTGTTGACACTTCCTTTCTCGATCGCTTCAAGGAGCGTGCTCATCGTCTCGGGCCGCGAACTCAGAGCTGCGAGGATCCCTTGTTTGGCTGGCTGTGATGCAGCTGCGTAACGCTCGATCAACGGCTGCGCACGGAGCGGATCAAGAGTTCGTCGCAACGCATATCCTGCAGCATTGCCAAGCTCACCATCTTGAAGGTACTCCCACAATTTCTCCCGCGCCTTATCGTTATCGATCCCACCAATGGCTTCCAACGCAGTCTTGCGTTCGGCAAGAGTCGCTGTCTTGTCATCGGAAATGGCAGTCAAGTTCTCCAGTGGCGTCGTTGCGTCGAACAATGCACCGAGTAAAGTCGACATTCGCTGTATCGCAGGATCGGAATTTTTCGAACCAAGCTTCATCAGCTCGTCCCAATGAGGAACCTTAGTTCCCTGACTGCGACCTTGATAAGCTCCCCAGACACCTCGGATCGCCGTTGCATGCAAGTCCGGATTGTCGCGTTGAATAATATCCGCAAAGTAAAAACTCAACGCTTCAGTCGCCGTTGCCGCTTCGACCTCATTCGAGGCGATCATTGTGGAGAGTCGCCTAACGATGAGCTCTCGAAGTTTGCTTAGGCGTGTCTTTAGAAGTAGCTCCGAGGCGCTGCGAGGCGATTGCGCTACAAAGTTTTTCATGCCGTACCAGAGTACCAAGTTGTAGGTTAAGTCATCCGCGAGCTCGTCGCGCGCAAGCAACTTGGTAAGTAATGGCTCGAATTCCTTGCTGAAATGAGGAAGTAGCGATGCGAGTGTTAAGCTGTAGTGCAGATGCTCTGAAGGTTTGCCGTGTGCAAAGAGCGTATCGAGCATCTCTGCTTCGGATTCGACCACCCATGGGTCGGATTCATCTTCGATACCAATATTGCCTCCGTTGTTAAAAGGTGCGCCGGTGTTTATCGCTGAGCCAGTGTTTGTTGCTGGGCTGCCGAAGGACGACGTCTTCGCTCGACTTGGGAAGCTATCGACTAGCAGTTTCGCAGCGTTGGTATGGATCGCTTCATGAGTGTTGGAACGGAGTGCTTGAAGCAAGTGCTCGACCTTCAGCAACCCTGCAGCCTTCGCTGCCCAAATACTGCGTAGCTGTTGGGTCACTGCGAACGAGTTAACCGATGATGACGATGCCTTCGTGCTTCGCGTTGCGAGCGCAAGTAAAGATTCAGGTTCCGAAATAGTGATTGTGCGAGTTCGAAGTAGTTTGAGCAGCTGCTGGGTGTACCAAACATTGCGATGGGAAATGATCTCGATGACTTCTTTGCTAGTGATCCGCCCCGACCCTGTTTTCACTTGCTCGAACAACTTCGCTACAAGTTTTTGTTCTCGGGAAAAAGAAGACTGTTCTTTATTGTCGTAACTCAGCCGGTAGATGCGGCCGCTCGTGCGGTGCACGCCGTCGTCGTCATGGCATTCCCCGATATCAGACCAATCGATGATCACCACGCTCCCATCGGGAGCTTGTGCAAGATCGAGTCCGCGAAACCAAAGGTCTTGCCAGAATGCCATGTCTTTGCCGTGTTTCGCTGTAAAACCTGCCCCGTTTTTCTCAATGCGATCGCGATTGATGCGACGTCCATGAAGGTTGATGGCGAACGCATCACCTCGATATTCCTCCGGCCATTGATCGGCTTGGTAAATCATCAAACCGCTGTGTGCATGTCCGCCTCCAGCTTCGTCGGTCCCGCTGCTCGGTGGCCCTTTTCGCGTTTCTCGCCAATCTTCTTTCGTCGCGTCCCAGTGCACATGGTCGGCGATCTGCGGCAGCAATTCATAAGCGAACGGATCGGAATCCTCGCCATACATGCGTTGCAAGTGCGCATTGGGAATCGCATGCCACAAGTGCCCGATCACGGTATTGATAAAGAACAAGTTTCCGTGCGAGTCCCAGTCCATACCCCATGGGTTCGTCGTTCCTTCGCACACCATCTCTACTCTACCAGTTGTCGGTTGGTATCTCCATATTCCACACGTAAGCATCGTTGTGGTGGGAATTGGTGGCTGCGGCGCTGCGGCATTAAAAATCTGTTTCGGAATCGGTGCGAGAGCTGCGGGTGCGATCACTTGGCTTTGCCCCAAGATTCCGTGCCGACCATAAAGCCACCCGTCTGGCCCAAAGCGCAAGCCGTTCGCAAAGTTGTGACGTATCTCAGCATTGAAGCCTTGAAGTGCGATCATCGGTGGACCATCGGCGACATCATCAAGATTTGCATCGCTGTAGAAGTAAAGATTCGGAGGCGCCAACGCCCAAATCCCATAGTTCTTGCCGTTCGATCCAACTTCGATGCTCGTTAGTCCCTTAATCCCCGTCGCAAAAACCTTGCGTTTGTCAAATACTCCATCTTGATCGGTATCCTCGAGCAACACGATGCGATCGGAGAGATCTTTATCGACCCGCTTGCTCGATTCCGCATAGGTGTAGTTCTCAGCTATCCATAGTTTGCCCCGAGCGTCCCAAGCCATCGCGATGGGCTGCTGAACGGCCGGTTCGCTAGCAGCGACTTGCATGCGAAAACCTTCCGGTAACCGGGTTGTCTCTACGACTTCCGCCGATGTCATCTTCGGAACCGTTTCCTCTTGGCTGTCGTAAATCGCTACCTCGTCTCCTTGTTTGCCTTGGGATGGGTTCTGCGGGGGTTGTTGGGATTGGGCCTGTTGAGCTTGGGCCTGTTGAGCTTGGGCTTCCACCAAGCATCCCGTAACGGTGAAGAACCCCACGAACGTGGTGCTTGCGAGCCAACCGAGGGCAAGGAAATAGGAAAGAGCTGTGGGAGTGCGTCGAAGGATCAGGTTTCGATGGGTGTACATAAGTGCATCGGGAGAATGGAGAGTTTCGTTGTGGGGCAAATGCATCATACTCGATGAGCGACCCAGTCGGATATCGCCCTGCTAGGTGACTTTGAGTTTGTGCGGCTTCATGGTAATCTAGCTGCATGATTACCTAAGGCTGCATGAGTACTTAGCTATATGGTAATCTACCCGAACTGGCGAAGATTCGGAGAGAAGTTCCCTGCCGCGTCTTGGCCTCCCCGACGCTTTGTCTGTCGCTTTGTCTATCGCTCTCCACAAGTCGCTCTCCACAAGTCATTCTTCACAGGTCATCCTTCGCAGGAAATCCATGACAAACATACCCGTGACAAATACACCCGTAACCAATAAGCCGTGTACCGAAGGGATCAAGCCCGAATTCGAACCGTACGCTCAGTCCATCGATGGACTGAGGAAAGCCGGTGAGCAATTCTGGACTCGCGGTTGGTCTTTAGGGACTTCGAGCAACTACTCGGCCGTCGTCTCACGCGACCCTTTGCAATTGCTGGTCACCGCCAGCGGTAAAGACAAAGGGCATCTAGGGGTTAATGATTTTGTGATTGTCGATGAACTTGGAAAACCGACATTCCCCGGTCAACCCAAAAGCAGCGCCGAGACTTTGCTGCATTGCTTGGCCGCAAAAAACGGCGCTGGCTCCGTCCTTCACACCCATAGCGTCTGGTGTACTCTCCTCTCCGACCACTTCGGTCCCCTAGGCGGAATTCGGATCAGCGGTTTCGAGATGCTCAAAGGCCTTGAAGGAATAACGACACACGAAGCAAGTGTATGGCTGCCGATTTTTGATAACACCCAAGACATTCCGTCGTTAGTGGTCAAAGTTGAAGAATACCTCGCAACACATCCAAATGAGAAATGTTGGGGTTACCTGATTCGTAAGCATGGAATGTATACGTGGGGCAAGGATATTGCAGAAGCCACCCGACATATTGAAATCCTCGAGTTCCTGCTCGAGTGTTTGGGACGATCTACCAAGCTTGTCTAATCTACAAAACTTCCCTGTGTACCACTTGCCTGCCAACCACTTACCTGGGAGTCTGCGATGTTAGCATTGGTCCTGCGAACCATCCTGCACTACTACCGCTTGCTCCTGCCTGTGGCGTTGGGGGTCGCCGTATCGAGCGCTGTGATCGTCGGGGCTCTACTCGTCGGCGATAGCATGCGAGGATCGTTAAAAGATATCGCCATGGATCGTATCGGTTCGATCGATTCGGTGGTGCTCGCTCCTCGATGGTTTGATGCCAAAAGGCTTGATCAAGCCGCAACGGCACTCTCTTCTAACGACGGTCAGCCAACCGAAATTCATGGCTTGCTACTGCTCCCGTCGGTCGTCGCAGAAATCCAAGATCGCTCCGGGGAATCCGAAGGCAAAATCACCACGAGGCGCTCTACCGAATTGACTCTGTTGGGAACCGACGAAGCGTTTTGGAATCTCGGCTCCATTCGCCCAGCACGCTTACCGAAGGGAAACGAACTCGTTCTCAACGCCTCCCTCGCCGAGAAGCTCGATGCGCATGTCGGTGACCGGGTGACGTTAAAAGTCTCCCGCGATGCTGTTGTTCCAGCGGACAGTGCTCTGGGAAAACGTGAGAACGAAGTTATCGCCCTCTCACGTTGGGAAGTTGTCGATATCTTGCCCGATAAAAGCCTTGCTCGCTTCTCACTAAAAAGCGATCAACGTCCCGTTCAGAACGTGTTTGCCGATAAGGCTGCTCTGCAATCCGCTCTCGATATCGAAAATCAAATCAATACGGTGATGACCAGGCATCGTGAAGCGTCAGAGGCTGTACCGAGTAGAACCACCGATAAGTCTCATGCAGCAAATGCGAATGCAAAGTCGTTGCTCAGCGCTCTGCAACTCGAACTCGATGACCTCGGTTTGCGATGGGAACGAATCGATCGCGTCTTTCCTGACGCTAACCGCAACGAACAAACCGATGGAGATTCCGCAACTCAATCCCCGGCGAAGCTCTATTCTTACGATCAACTGACAAGCGAACAGATGATGATCCAAGATCCACTCGCGGATGCGATTCAAGCCGCGATGAGAGACGCGATGAAAGACACGGTGAAAGACACGGTGAAAGACGCGGTGAAATATGTAGTGAATAATCCGGCAGAAAATCCCACGCAAATCGCTTCGGGCGAAAAGACCGGTGGAGGAAATATCCAAGCTCATAGCGTCTTGAGCTACCTGGCGAATAACACCGAAGTCATCGCCCGCGAAGGTAACAACCGTGAATCTACCGGTCGCAGCGTTCCTTACTCGACCATCAGTGGCGTTTCTTGGGATGTCCTCAGCCGCATGCTTGTTGACGCAGGGGTGGCGAGCGAACCACCTGCCGGCGAGGACTGGGTGGTAATCAACTCTTGGATGGCTCGGGAATTACAAGCTCAGGTCGGAGATCGGTTGCGTTTCGATTATTTCCTTCCCGAGACCGTCGAAGGAACAGAAGTCGAGACGAATCAAGAAGTCCGGTTGCATGCCATCGCACCCTTAAGTGAGCCTTCGACTCCCTATCGACGCAAATCTCCTGCTCGATTTACCCTTCCGCCGACTCCTTTTAATGATCCAAGCTGGACGCCTGTGGTACCTGGAATTACCGACCAGGATTCGATCTCGAATTGGGAGACACCCTTTGCGCTGACTCGCAAGATCGACAAGATCGACGATGAATATTGGAATGCACACCGACTAACACCGAAACTGTTCATTTCTGAAACTCTCTCGCGTCGGATTTTCGGATCGCGGTTTGGATCGCAAACGAGTTTGCGATTCGATGGATTGAGCGCCGAGGAACGACTTCGAGTCGGAGATCGAATCGCATCGATTGCTCGAGAGAACACACAAGCTCTCGGTTGGCGTGAAATTCCTCTGCGATCTCAGCAATTGCTCGCCGCGAGCGGCACTACACCCTTCGATGCCTTGTTTTTGTCATTGAGTTTTTTCGTCATAGCCGCCGCTTTGATCCTCGTTGCTCTCCTGTTCCGACTGACTATTGAAAAACGTGCAAACCACTGGGGACTTCTGATGGCTTCGGGATGGACACGTTCGAAAGTTCGACGCTTGCTACTCCTTGAGGCAAGCATTGTCGCTGGGTTTGGATCTGCGATCGGCGTTGCCTTAGGAGTTCTCTATGCATACGGATTGCTTGCCGCGCTCAAGACATGGTGGGTCGGAGCCATCTCTGTCTCCTTCCTCGAATTCCATATTCGTCCTGCAAGCCTTTGGATCGGTTGGCTCGCTGGATTACTTGTCTCGCTCTTGGCAACTTTGTTCGTCACTCGGCAACTGCGAAGCACGCAAATTGCGAGGCTGATCAAAGGCAAGTTGGAAGAGCAAGGTCCATCGGGTAAAGTCGCTCGGTGGGTTAACTGGACGATCGTCGGTTCGGTCATCGTTGGACTCATCGCGATGCTTGCAGGGCAATGGGTACAAGGTCAAGCGCAGGCCGGCGCGTTTGTAGCTAGCGGCATGTGCTGGATGGTCGCGGGGGTTCTATGGCTGTATCGTCGGTTTCAACAAGATGGAGCTCAGTCGTTCGCTGGAGTAAATAAGTCTACTGGAGCGAATATCCACAAATCCCCATCTTTGGGGCTCTCGCAGCTTGCGAGTTCCAGCGCGCAGCGTTCTCCAGTACGAAGTCTCCTTACGGTGGCTTTGATGGCGATGGCAAGCTTTCTGATTCTCTCGATGAGCCTTTTTCAAGGCGAACCAGATCGACGAGGAACTGGCGGTTTCTCTTGGATCGGCAAGAGTTCGCAAAGTATTCACGTCAACATTGCAGACCCAAAAGAGCAGCGGCAGGTGCTTGGAGATAAAGCTAATGCCTTGCAAGGAAGCCAGATTGTTCAGGTCCGAGTTCGCGGTGGGGATGATGCGAGTTGCAATAATTTGTTTCAAGCGAACGAACCGCAAGTCATGGGTGTGTCCCAGACGATCGCTTCGGTCGATCAAGACAAGAATGGAAGGACCGAGTTCGCTTGGTTTGGCACCAACACCTCAACGTCTCCTTGGTTGGCACTCGAGGCCACCGGCGATGGAACGCTCGAGAATCCGGTTCCAGTAATCCTTGATCAGAACACCGCCTTATGGGCCTTGCACTTAGGTGGATACGTCGGCGAGCGGTTCCGGTATTCCTTCGGCGGGAGAGAAGTTCATTTCAAAACGGTTGGTGTCTTGCAGAACACGGTCCTTCAAGGAAGTCTTTGGATTGGCGAAAAGAACTTTCAGAAGGTGTTCCCGGATGTGGGTGGCTACCGCATGTTCTTGGTCAAATCCGACCGAGGTAGCCAAGGGGATCTTGGAGCTGTCTCCGCTGCCTTGGAAGATGGTTGGTCTGACGAAGGGCTTAGTTGCGCGTCGACCGAAGGTGTACTGCAAAAGCTTCTTGCAGTTCAAAACACATACCTAAGCGCTTTCCAATTGCTCGGTGCGCTGGGCTTGCTACTTGGAACTATCGGATTGGGAGTGACCCAATTGCGAAATGCAATGGAGCGCAAAAGTGAACTCGGAGCGATGCGGGCGATGGGATTCTCCCGATCAAGGCTCATTTGGGCTCTCTTCCTAGAAAACGGTTGGCAGTTACTTCGTGGTGTCGGAATAGGAATGCTCTGTGCGTTGGCTGCTTCCTTACCAATTCTTTGGCAAAAGCAAACTCTCGCAGGCGTGCTAGGTCCCTTGTCGATGCTCGCTTGGGTTATCGGACTTGGGCTGGTGTTTTGCATCGCGGCCGCTTATCTCGCGATGCGTGAACCGTTGTTGCGTGCATTGCGGGCTGATCACTGATAGCTGGAAGCCACCGGTTGAAGTGGGTCGGTTAAAGATCGCCGATTAAATATTGCCGGCTGAATACTGCCGGCTGAGTATTGCCGTTAGACGCCGCTTGCTGTCCATTAGCCCTGCTTTTTCTGTGCGGTGTTTTTCCGAGCAGTGTTTTTTCTGTGCGGTATAGGGCTGTGGCGGCTAGAATTTTTGCGGCAGGCGAGGAACAGCAGTAGGATGTTTTGATTTTCCGGTCAAAATACAGATTCAAAGACCTTGCCGATTCGAACCGAGCCTAAGTGTTCGATTGTTCAGTTGCAACTTGTAAGCCGTTTCAGCTGTAATGCGTTTCCAGTGTATTTCGTTTCCCTCCAAGCGTGAATGATCGCGATAGAGCTAAAGCCATGACATCGAGTTTGAACAAGTATTCATCGAGAATTACACAACCGAAGAGCCAAGGGGCATCGCAAGCCATGTTGTACGCAACGGGGCTGAAGCCTGAGGACATGAGCAAGGCTCAAATCGGGATTGCGAGCGTTTGGTTTGAAGGCAACCCGTGCAACATGCACTTGCTAGATTTGGGTTTGTCGGCAAAGAAGTCGGTGCAAGCTCGAGGTTTGGTGGGGATGCGGTTCAATACTGTCGGGGTTAGCGATGGGATCAGCATGGGGACCGACGGCATGTCGTACTCGTTGCAATCGCGAGACTTGATTGCAGACTCGATTGAAACGATCATGGGTGGTCAGTGGTACGACGGATTGATTGCGATCCCTGGGTGCGACAAAAACATGCCAGGGTGTTTGATCGCCATGGGAAGATTGAATCGTCCAGCGCTGATGATCTATGGAGGGACGATTCGCGCTGGGAAATGGAACGGTCATTCCCTCGATATCGTTTCGGCATTCCAGTGCTATGGGCAATACATCGCTGGACAAATCGATGATGAAACGCGAGAGAGCATTGTGCGAAACTCTTGTCCCGGCGCGGGTGCTTGCGGCGGGATGTATACGGCCAACACGATGGCTTCGGCGATCGAGGCACTTGGGATGGCATTGCCTTACTCGGCGTCGATCCCTGCAGAGGATCCAGCCAAGAAAGAGGAATGCGACCGTGCGGCCGCTGCGATCCATTTGCTTCTTGAAAGGGATATCAAGCCTCGGGATATCATGACTCGGCAAGCGTTCGAGAACGCGATGACTGTGGTCGTAGCCCTTGGTGGTAGCACCAATGCTGTGCTTCACCTGCTCGCGATGGCTCGTTCGGTCGATGTTCCACTTTCTCTTGCGGATTTCCAAAACACCAGCGATCGTGTCCCCTACTTGGCCGACTTGAAGCCATCTGGCAAGTTCGTTCAAGAAGACTTGCACTCCATCGGTGGAACCCCTGCAGTGATGAAGTACTTGCTAGCCGAAGGCTTGCTCAACGGGGACTGCTTGACGGTTACAGGAAAGACGTTGGCAGAGAACCTTGCAGACCTTCCTGGACTGAAAGTTGGCCAGTCGATTGTTCGACCAGTGAGTGATCCGATCAAGCCGACCGGCCATATTCAGATTCTCTTTGGCAATTTGGCACCCGAAGGTGCGGTTGCGAAGATCACTGGTAAGGAAGGATTGATCTTCTCAGGGCCCGCCCGCTGCTTTGATAGCGAAGAAGACATGTTGCGAGCTTTGGAGCAAAAGAAGATTCACAAGGGGGACGTGATTATCATCCGATTCGAAGGTCCCAAGGGTGGTCCGGGAATGCCAGAGATGCTGACCCCGACCTCGGCAATCATGGGTGCGGGGCTTGGTTCGGATGTCGCGTTGCTAACCGACGGACGCTTCTCGGGTGGATCGCACGGTTTTATCGTCGGCCACATTACTCCCGAAGCCCAGGTTGGTGGACCATTGGCACTCGTACGAGACAATGATCACGTTACCATCGACGCGGAATCGAATCGACTCGAAGTCGCTGTAAGTGAACAAGAGATGGCCCAGCGCCGGGCTGCTTGGACCGCACCTGCGTTGAAGGCAACGCGAGGTACGCTTTACAAGTACATCAAGAACGTCAAGAGTGCGAGCGAAGGCTGCGTAACGGACGAGTAGCATCATAAGGGGAACTGCGGCAATGGTAACCCGAAGTGTAAACGAGGTATCAATGGTAACCCGAACCGTCAGGGAGGCATTGCGGTACACGGTTCATCATCCATACGCGTGCTCTGCGTAAGATCCCACCGCTCAATAAACCGATAGCCCTGAGCAACAGCGACTGATGAAATCGACCATCACTCCGCTGCTTCCTCGCTGACGCATCGGGTTACCATTGCATGGCCAACGGCCACCACATCATCAACGGTAACCCGAAGTGTCAACGAGGTATCAATGGTAACCCGAACCGTCAGGGAGGCATTGCAGTACACGGCTTATCATCCATACGCGCGCTCTGCGTAAGATCCCACCGCTCAATAAACCGATAGCCCTGAGCAACAGCGACTGATGAAATCGACCATCACTCCGCTGCTTCCTCGCTGACGCGTCGGGTTACCATTCCATGGCCAACGGCCATCACATCATCAACGGTAACCCGAAGTGTAAACGAGGTATCAATGGTAACCCGAACCGTCAGGGAGGCATTGCAGTACACGGCTTATCATCCATACGCGTGCTCTGCGTAAGATCCACCGCTCAATAAACCGATAGCCCTGAGCAACTGCGCCTGATGAAATCGACCGTCACACCGCTGCTTCCTCGCTGACGCGTCGGGTTACCATTGCATGGCCAACGGCCACCACATCAACGGCCATCACCACTACCTTCCGGAAATCGTTCGCCACTAACATCCCGGTATCACCAATAAAAAACGCCGAGCAGATTTGCTCGGCGTTTTTCGTTATCGCTTAGCCTAAACCCCAGAGGCCGGGGTTTGGAATGAATTAGACGCCGTCACCACCTGGGCGTTGGCCACCGCGACCACCACGGCCACCACCAGGTCCACCAGGTCCGCCAGGTCCGCCGCCAGGACCGCCGCGACCCCATTGTGGTTCAGGGAACTTGAACTCGGTGCCCTTCAAGGATTCCATGTCCGACTTTTGCTTGTCAGTCAACAGTTCCTTCATCTTCGTCTCGCCAGCTTCACGCATTTCACGCATCTTATCACGCATGTCCGCATTGAAACCGCCTTGGAAAAGCTCTCGCATCTTTTCCCCTTGTTCCTTTTCGATCGAAGCCATCTTGGTCTTTTGTTCTTCGGTGATACCAAGACGATCAGCAACGAGTTTGCTATTCAGCGAGCGAAGGCTTTCGCGTTGAATCAATAGACCGATCAATCGGTCGACTTGCTTCGGATCGAGCATTTCTTCAACTTTGGATTCCGACTCGGCCATGGACTTCCGCATCTTTTCCATGTTCTCTTGCATCGCCTTCATGTCAGGCTGTTGGCCTTGAGGAGGACGCATGTTGCGCATCGACTCCATCATCGCCTTGCCCATCTCTTCAAGCTCTGCAACTTGGTCTTCGTCCAACTTGAGTTCTTCGCGGACTTCTTTCATCATGAGCAAGCCGGTCACACCGCCACCCATGCCGCCGCCACCCATGCCCATCATCATGCGACCGCCACCAGGACCACCTTGGCCACCACGTCCGCCAGGACCTTGTGCTGATACTCCGAAAGACAGCGAGGCAACGAGACCTGCTGTAAGCATTACGCGTGAAAACAACTTCCTAATTGGCATGACCGTGAGCCCTGAGTTGAGAAGACTTGAAATGGAAGCGACAATCCTGCAAACTACATGTCGCGAGAAATCGCTCACCATTCTAACCCACCCCTGCGTGTGACGTTTCGCAAGAACTTGGAAAATTTTTTATGGAAAATCCAGTCATCCTCCCCGGCTTGTCAGAGCTTACAGCCATGCGCGACGCGGGGTTGGGGCAAATGGAGTTCGCCCGAGCCTACACCCTGCAACTTCTCAACGATGTTTCGGACGACCTGTGGCTCGCCTCAACTCCAGGAATCCCCAGCAATTTCGCTTGGCAAATCGGCCATATTGCCGTCGCCCAATACGGACTGATGCTCTTTCGCCAGCGCGGACGAGCCGAAGGTGATCTCGATCTGATGCCCGGCTGGTTCCGCAAACGCTACGGGCGGGGAAGCACCCCGCTGGGGGAATCCACCGAGCATCCTTGCAAAACGGAAATGCTGGCAATCTTGGAAAACATCCACCGGAGCTCGATGGAGTTCATGCGGACGGCACCTGCGGAACTGCTCCTCGAGCCGACGGAGATGCCTTACGCGGCTTACCCGATCAAACTCGGTGCTTTCCTGTTCTGCCCCCTGCATGAATCGATTCATGCAGGACAAATAGGACTGCTACGCCGAGCTCATGGGCTTGCACCTATCCGCTGATCTTCGTTAAACGGTGCACAACGCAACTGCTTCTTCCAAACTGCTCATTGCGTCGCGGGTTGGCAGGAATTCGTGCGCGAGGTATCCATCGAAGCCGGTTTGGGCAATCGCTTCCGCAATGGCTGGATAATACAACTCCTGGGTCTTGTCGATCTCATGCCGCCCTGGATTTCCACCCGTGTGGTAATGTCCAAAGTACTGATGGTTGGCTTGAATCGTGCGGATGATGTCCCCTTCCATGATCTGCATGTGATAGATGTCGTAAAGCAATTTGAAATGATCGCTTGCGACTTCTTTGCAAAGCTCAATTCCCCAGCTAGATAAATCGCACATGTAGTCCGGGTGATCAACTCGGCTGTTGAGCAACTCCATGTTGAGGATGACCTTTTTCTTCTCTGCCACGGAGATGATCTTGCGCAAGGCTTCTGCGCAGTTCTTCAGTCCCGTCTTTCGGTCCATCCCGCGCGCATTTCCCGAAAAGCAAATGACGTTGCGAAACCCAGCTGCCGAAGTCGCTTCGATCGCCCCATTGAGGGTCTCCAAGGCTTCGTCCCAATACTTCGGTTCGCACAACCCATCGGTCAGTTTGTGCGACGTTACCATCGTGCAAACCAACCCATGTTTCTTGAGTGTCTCGAAGTCCTTTGGGCCAAGCAAATCGATTCCGACGAGTCCCATTCGCTTCGCATGCCCGCAGAGCTCTTCGAGCGAAAGGTTTTTGTCGTAGCACCACTTGCAGAGGGACTGATTCAATCGGCCTGTCTTTGCGTCGACCGGTTTTGCAGCTGGTACCTGTGATACTGGTGCTGCTGTTGTAACAGCAGCTGCTTGTGCCGCAACCGCTGCTTGGCTAGCCCCTGCGACAACCGTGCCGTACGCGATCGCTTGATGGCCAAATCGCCGTCGCGAGAATTTGGGATTCGGTTGATCGCTCAATGAGTCTTGCATGATAAATGTCCTTTGGGTGTAGATCGAAGTGTCAAGTTATTTAGGGCTTACCAATGGCACTCGGATCAATTGCTCGTCGTTTCGGACGTAGATTGAGCCGTTGGCATAAGCCGGTGCGCACCAAACGACCTCCCGGCCAAATGCGACATTCGTCGGGTCGATGATCTTGGTACGACTGATTTCCTCGTATCCCTTCGGAGAAAGCTTGGCAATCAGCAATTCACCCGATTCGTTGAACAGAAAGAATCGGTCTTGATGACGCACGATGAAAGCGGTGCCGCTTCCCAATGGACGCGGGCTGATCGGTTTGCTTGTCTCCCAGAGTCTCTCTCCGGTCGCGATGTTAAACGCCATCAGCTCTCCGCTTTGATCGCAACCATAGACAACATCATCGATCACCATCGGTTGTACGTTTACAGGGGACATCCCCTTCTTGGCTTGATTTCGCCAAATCTCTTTGGCTTCGGGTTTCGAAGCATCCAATTCGATGAGGAGATTCTTGTTTGAGTAGCCGCCGACAAAGAGGTGTTTGCCTGAGTGCACAGGGCTCATGATGATCGAGCCGTTGTCTGCCGCATAAGGAATGCTCCAGTACTTTTCGCCGGTCGCAGGGTTGACCGAGTTGACGGCTTCGGGATTGATGAGAATCAACTGACGCACACCGCCGGCTTGAATGATCGTCGGTGGAGAATAACCGGTTTCTGCCGAAGTCCCGAAACGCCAAACCTCTTCTCCTGTTCGCTTGTTCAAGGCGACGGTCTGAGAGCCTTCGCCACCCGCAAGGGTGATCAAGTTCTCTCCGTCGATCAACGGATGTGCGGCATAACCCCACAAGGCTGAGTTGGTCTTGTAGACTTGCTTAAGTTGCTTGGACCAAATCACCTTTCCGGTTTCGGCGGCAAAACAAAACAAGTCACCTTCGGCTCCGAGTGTGTACAGACGGTTCTCCTCGACAATCGGTGTGCATCGCGGTCCGGCTGGATACGAAATCGCGTACTCGACCGGATACTCGTGCTTCCAGAGAACTTCCCCGTTCTTGTTGTCGATGCACAGAACTCGTTCGGTTCCTTGAAACGATTTCCTTCCGAAGTTGTCATTCTTCGTATCACCAGTGGTGACAAGATCGGTGACGTACACGCGGTCGGCAACCACGGCCGGCCCGGAATATCCTCCGGAGACCTTGGTGCTCCAAAGCGGCTTGAGCCCACCCGCAGGGAACTCTTTCGGCGCACCTTGGATCTCCCACTGATTGTTACGCTTGGGGCCCATCCATTGCGGCCAATCTTCCGCTACAACCGGAACCATCAAAAATGCATCAGCCAATGCAGCAGCAAGAAATAACACTTTTCGCATAGATGAAAACCTTGTTTGTATTCGAGGCAATGATCATAACTCCAGACACCCCTTCGACGCTTCGCGCCCCGGTCTCTAGAGAGTCCTTGAGTATATCCGAAGCAACGTGCTTTCGGGTGATATCCTTTGCGTCGACCAATTCACCCGTTGACAAAACGCGCTCACAAAAATTCTGTCGCGAAAACTTCGTCCCGAAAACTCTAGTCGTTTTGGTCTTTTTTTGGCCGAATTGCTGCGTACCTCACAAAGGATTTTCCGTAAACTAAATACGTAGACTTGGAATTCAAGAGCCAAAGTCGGCTTACGCAGTGAAACTGCTGCTAGGCACGATTCAAAGGAACCATTTGGAGATCGCGATGAAACAAAAGCAACCATTGCCGATGAGTCATCGAGGTATTTCGGCGAAGAGATGCTCTCTCGCCTCTCGCTTCGCCGCAGCGAGCTTCCTCTTCGCCGCAGATTGCAGCTCTCTCCAAGCGGATATCGTCGAATTGAAAGATGGTGGTGTGATTTGCGGTAAAGTCCTCAACCCGCAATCGGGACAAACCGTTCAAATCGAAACCGAAGATGGTTCGCTTCTCGAATTCGACCGCAAGTTGGTCAAGATCCGTGTGTCGCTCGAACGCGATTCGAAATATCTCGATATCGTCTCGAAACGGGGCGATTCCCTAGAAGACCATCGAGCAATCGTCGATCAATGCGCTTCGCAGCAAATGATCGGACTGGCAAATGCACACCGCGAACGAATCGTCGAACTCGACCCAAGCGATCGTTCTACTTGGGAAATCCTTCGCTACTATCCTGACGAAGCGACGGGTAAGTGGATGCGACGGGAAGTGGTGATGTACAAGCGAGGTAAACTCAAAGGGGATAAGGGACGCTGGTTTACTTGGCAAGAAAAAGCATTGCTCGAGTTTGATGAAAAAGTCAAACTGCAGAAACGAGATGCCGAGCGTGAATTCGACGGGAAACTCAAAGCGTACCTATCGGGCAATGGCAGAGTCAAAGCGGAGGCGGAAGCTTACTTGCAGGCTTTGAACAATCCCTTGTTGATCGGGCGATTGGCGAAACTCTTCCGAGAAGGAAGACCAAACGAACGAGCTTTGTATCTTCAACTGCTCAAGCAAATGCCGATTCGCTCGGTCACCCCAGCGTTGATCTCCATCGCGCTCGAAGACCAAGACACCCAAGTTGTCTCAGAAGTGCTCGACGTGTTGCAAACCGGTGACGAGACGGTGCGAGAAGTAGCCGTTACGAGCTTCGCGATGAAGCTTGCGAACCCAGCGACCCGAGATCGCGCAGCTTATTGCATGATGCCGTTCAATGACAAACGGTTCATCAGTATGCTAATCAATCATTTACTGTCGACCCAAGTTGTACAACCGGCAGGCCCACCCGGAGGACTTAACGCTGGTACCGGAGGTGGCGGTGTTGGTTTTACTGGCGGAGCACCAGCAGCCCAGAAACGCTTGGTACAACACAAAGATGTGCTCACGGCTTTGCAAGGCTTAACCGGTGAGAATTACGGTTTCAATGTCGAAGATTGGCGACGTTGGTTCGCTTATAGCTACGCCGTCCAGAATTTGGATCTGCGCCGAGACGAATACTGAATGGTTCGATGCATGAATTCGGTTTTGAGAGCGTTCTTTAAATCGCTTCCAAGTTGACTTGCCAATAACCACTGGGTGTTTGGGTGCTGCTTAACGCACAGCCGAAGACTTGGGATAGCAACCGCGACTCCATCGCTTGGCTCGTCGGTCCATCAAACGCTACTCTTCCCTTTTCCAATAACACAGTGCGATGGATACAAGGTAGGATCTCGGGCATATGGTGGGTGACGAGAATTAGGGTAGTTCCCGATTGAGCGATCCGATGCAGATCATCCAACAGCTGGAATTGCGCTCGGAGATCTAAGCCCGACGTCGGTTCATCCAACACCAATGCGTCGGGGCGATGAACAATGGCTCGAGCGAGGAGTGTGCGGCGCCGTTCACCGGTGGACATGTGCGCAAGCGGGCGTCTCGCAAGGTGCGTCATCTGCATTCGTTCCAAAGCGTCGGTTGCTGCTTCTCGCATCGATACAGTGATGTGTTCTGGATCCGGTTCAAGTTCAGAGGAAAAGAAGCCAGTCAACACGGCAAGTTCCGCTGAGAGCTTGCCACTGCGACCCGAGAGAAAATGCTGATCGACTTCGCTGCTGACAAAACCAAGCCGCGTGCGAAGGTCCCATACGTTCCATTCCGACTCCCCGAAAATCCGAACCGAGCCTTGCTTCGAATCGACGAACGACGGGTAGATGCGTCTCATGAGCAACTTCAAAAGCGTCGACTTTCCCGAGCCGTTTGGCCCAAGCAACGCGGTATGCTGCCCCAAAGCGATCGATACTGAAAGCTGATCGAGAATGGTCGTGCTTCCGCGAACCACACTGACGTCGGAGACTTCAAGGATCGCAGACGCTTCGGCGGGTTCTGTCGACGTGCTCGAAGGATGGGGGGCAGTTCGGTTGCGATCAGTCATGATGCGGCTGGGGTTGGAGGTGGTGCTAAAGCGATCGGTGGGGTTGCAGTTGGCAAGCCTAGATCGATTTTGACGGATTTCGGGAGTTCTCAAAGGGGAGGCAAGCAGTAAAACGGGGACCGATAGCCGAGACCCACCGAGGGGATTATCTTACAATTGAACCCTTTTGAAGGTGGCTTATCTGTCCGGTGTGCTATCTTTCAGGACAGATTCACACCCAAGGTAATCAAAACTTTTCTGCGACGGCTACGTGGGCGGGTATGGCATGAGTAATGATCCTTCTGAACATCAACCCTCTCCCTATCGCGTTGACCCGAAATCTCCAAGGCAAGAGTCCACGGATAGCCAAGAGAAGCTCAACAGTGAGAAGCTAATCGGCGAGACACGCGCCTTCTCTGAGGAAGAGCTACAAGAACTACGGAGCGAATCCTCCGGTGATTTTGACTTTGCCCTTCAGAGTGATTTTCAGTCGCCAGTACTCCCCGAGCGACGAAATCCCATCCTCGGTGAATATGTAATTCTTGACCGGCTCGGTGCGGGGGGGATGGGTCAAGTCTATCGCGCCAGGCACCGAACTATGGATCGGGAGGTTGCGGTCAAGATTCTGCCAAAGCGGCTTTCTTCGGATCCAATAGCGGTCGAGCGATTCTACGCCGAAGTTCGAGCTCAGGGGCGATTGATGCATCCGAATATCGTGACGGCTTTCGATGCGGGGTGCCATCGCACACGCTCGAACACGGTGCATTATCTGGTGATGGAACTTGTCCATGGAGAATCCTTGTCGCAGCGTCTAGCGGTACAAGGTCCGATGTCTGCATCGGATGCATTGAATGTGCTCAAACAGGCTGCTACGGCACTTGAGTACGCCCATGGTTTGGGAATCGTCCATCGTGATATCAAGCCCGGTAACATGATGCTTACAACTCAAGGTGTTCTGAAGATACTCGATTTTGGATTAGCGGTGCTGCGAGACGTCAGCGGTATGTCCGATGGCACGAAGAATCAGTTGATCGGTACCGTTGAGTACATGTCCCCGGAACAAATCAATACTCCGGAGCTTGTCGACCATCGCACCGACCTCTACTCCCTCGGAGCGACCTTCTTCTATCTGCTTACAGGTCGTCCCATGTTCACGGGCGAAGCCGTTCAGACTGCGTTAGCACAACTCAACCGTACTCCCCCTGCTTTGTACGAAGTCCGAAGCGATTTGGATTTGCGGTTCGATTCGGTCTTCCAATCTTTAATCGCCAAGGATGTCGTCGATCGATGCCCCTCTGCCCATGATTTGCTCGAAAAATTATACGAGTTGCGACTCATCGAACGGCCCGGTGTTGCCATCACGGGAAAAGAAGCTGGATCGCGTTTAGGGCAAACGACACGAGACCGTCCTACAAGTATGGGGCGCGGGACTTCTTCATCATTAAAGTCCTTTGCGCCGATCGGTATCGACTTAGGGATGATTCATTCGCGATGCAGCTACGTCAACAGCGAGTTCAAAATAGAGCAAGTCCATTTAGATGGTGACCTGCATGAATTGCGAAACATGCTTTACAGCGATGACGAACATATCGCTTTCGGATCCAAAGCTGCCCTTAAACGGGTGCAACACCCAGAGCAGATTTTTTACGGTATTCAACGGTGGTACGGGCTACCTCTGCTCGAACGAACCTTTGGAGGCAGGCGTGTACCTCCGGAAGTGCTCGTCGGAGCGATCTTACGTCAAATCCTCGATAGTACTCGTCGCAAATACCCAAGCGCTTCACACGCAGTGGTCACCATCCCCGGATGCTATGATCAATTGCATCGTATCAGTACCAAGACGGCATGCAGTATCGCTGGCCTCGAAGTCCTTCAACTGCTCGATAAGCCCTTGGCTGCAGCCCTCGCGCACGTCGAGATTGAATCGCGACTTGCTCAAGCTCGCGGCGAGAACGACTATCGCAAGAGGATGCTTGTGGTGATGCTCAGCGGCAGCGCTTGTGAAGCTGCGGTCGTACAAGCGAGTCAAACCCGAGTAAATACCCTCTCGCTCGTCGGTGACTGGAGACGAGGTACCGTCCGATGGCATGACGTTGCAACGAAGCGGCTTGCAAACATCATCGAAAAAAACTACGGGGTCAGCGCCCGGGAGAACCTTGCACTCGCCTCCCAATTGCAGCGAACGATGGAACGCGCGTTCGAACGCCTTCGCCATGCACAAAAAGTTCCTTTTGTCGTCGAATTCAATCAGAAAACCTACGAAGCGAGCATCGAACGGGACAACGTCGGTCAATGGGTTGATGATCTTGAAAATGATTGCGAGATCTTCGCGAAAGAAGCAATCGCTAGAGCGAACGTTGACCCAAAGGAATTGGAGACTCTTATCCTTATCGGGGATATCCGCTGGTTGCCGAAACTACAACAAAGCATCACCAAGCATCTGCGCCCAGATATCAAGATCGTTCCGTTTGGGTCTGCCGATTTGGCTCGCGGTGCGGCCATCCAGTCCCGGCACCTCATGCCACCCCTGGATCCCAAAAACCCAATCGCTATCGGTGCATCTTCCTATGACCTTGGAATGATTGTCCAAGAGCTCGACGGCAACGTCCATCCACCGAAAGTCTTGATCCCAAAAGACTCACCCAATGGTACCCAGCTGAGCCGAACTCTACGCTTTACCAAAGAAGGAAAGCGACAACCAACGCTCCAGCTGATCGAAGGTACCCGGTTCGGCAATATGACTTGGAACCGTCTCGGCAAATTACCGTTGCAAACCTGTTTCGAAGGTCGGACAGACGCCGACCCGCTACAGCTTTCCGTGGAAACCGATTCGAGTGGTCTGCTTACCACTTCGCTGACTTGGCTCGCAGGGAACAAGCAATTGGTCGCAGCGCCCCTAGAAGTCCCAATGATGGATGCGATATCGATGCGTCAGTGGAAGGACTGGCTAGACTCGATCATGCTCTGCAATATCAATGAACGAAAAGAATCGGAATAAGTTCCGTCCGGGTTTCACCCCTGTTGAGCTTCGAAGAAACCCTTCGCTATGGGAGTAGGCACAATTTTTCGCTATCATGCTTGAAGCCAACACAATTCGGTCGCAAGACCTTCCATAGAATTCACCAAAAACCCATAGAATTCACTAAGAGAACTTACGGAAAACAGGGAGACTCAACGCATGGCAGAAGTAGTCGATATTCGGTACGGAAAACATGAATTGCATGTGCGGCTCCCCAAAGGTTGCGAACCAGTGATCGTGCGCAAGCCCCCAATGCCACTCCTGGAAAACCCACCTGAGGAAATCACCAAAGCCCTACGCAACGGCGTTGGTACCCCGAATTTGCAACACGTCGCGAAGGATGCTCGCCGCGTCTGTATCGTTATTTGCGATATTACCCGTCCTGTTCCCAACGGGCCGATCTTGCGATCGCTGATCTCTGAACTCAACGATGCCGGAGTCCGCAACGATCAAATCACAATTCTGATCGCAACAGGTCTACATCGCCCAAACCTTGGAAACGAAATGCTCGAAGTGATCGGTGACCAATGGGTCTACGATCATATTCGTTGCGAAAATCACTATGCTCGCGATGCGGCTTGGATGGTCGACCTCGGACACACCCCAACCGACCGGATCCCGGTGATCCTCAATCGCCACCTCGTCGATGCAGATCTTCGTATTGTCATCGGCCTGGTCGAGCCCCACTTCATGGCGGGCTATTCAGGGGGCCGAAAAGTTGTCGCTCCTGGGGTCGCTGGTGAAGAAACCATTCGGACCTTCCATAATCACCAATTCATGTCCGACCCTCTAGCTTGTAATACCAACCTCGTCGGTAACCCCCTCCACCGTGGACAATTGGAAATCCTAAACATCCTTGGCCCCACTTACTCTATCAACACAATCATCGACGAAGCTCGCCAGATGAGCTTCGTTAACTTCGGTGAATGTGTCGCCAGCCATCTTGCTTGCGTCGATTTCGTCCGCCAGTACGCCGAAGTTCCTTTCGATCGAAAATTCTCAACCTTGGTCACCAGTGCCGCAGGCTACCCACTCGACAAAACGTATTACCAGACGGTCAAAGGTATGGTCGCCCCACTACAGATCCTTGCCGACGGTGGTCACATGATCATCGCTAGCCGCTGCGAAGAAGGGATCGGTTCGCATGAATACCGAGAATCCCAAGCACGACTCAAGTCGATGGGAGCCGAAGGGTTCTTGAATCGAATCCGGCAAATGCCTCAAGCTGACATCGACGGATGGCAGACACATATGCTGCTGCGTCCCCTCGACATCGGACGTGTATCCCTCTTCAGCGAAGGAATCCAAGGTGCGGATCGCGAATTGACGTGTGTCGAAATGATCGACTCGATCGAATCCGCAATCGAACAAAGCGTGGCTTCTTCCGCCGATCGCTCGATTGCGGTGATCCCCGAAGGGCCTTATGTGATACCTGTGTATCGGCCCTAAAGTTCAATTTGAATCCTTAACTACCAAGCAGTCCCCTATACAGCATCTTCGCGTGGGATGCTGTAAGGTGCTCGGTATTCGCGAGTCAACCAGTGGTTCGGTGCATCGGGCCCCTTGAACGTCTCAGAGACAGGATCAAGCCCGAGTGATTGCCCCATCCAGATCGAGTAATCGCTGATCGAGTTCTCGGATAGGTGCGCTGCGGTTCGGTCCCAAGTCTCAGAGATCGATGCATCCGCACCTTGCGACTTGAGCGCACCGGCGACGTCCGCTCCCGCAATCTCCTTGCCCAATCGCAATGAGATGTTTCCTAGATGACAAAGCGCACTCGAGTAGTGGCCTTGTTCAATGTCCGCATTGAGAGTCTTGTAGTCTCGATTCCGCATCGCATCTGTGAAATTCTTGTAGTGGTGGTCGTCACCTCCACCGTTGAACTGCTGGATCGGTTTGCCATCGAGATCAAACGCGGTTCCACTTGAGTACGAAGTCATCACCACATAGCCCTTCGTACCTTCAACAATGATCCCAACCATCGAGCCTTTGTACTCTTTCGTAGGCAACCCGCGCACCTCAAAAATCAACTTGCGCTGTCCATAGTCATGTACCACGACTTGCGTGTTGGCTGTTTCACCTGCATCGCTATAGCCCAACCGACCGCCGAATGACCATACCCGATCACTCAAACGATCTTCTCCAAGCGCCCAACGGCATAAATCCATTTGATGAATGCCTTGGTTACCCAAGTCACCGTTTCCGTATTCCCATTGCCAATGCCAGTCATAGTGGAATCGCTTGCGAGTCAAAGGCAAGATCTGCGCGGGGCCTGACCATAGATCGTAGTCGACTTCCTTCGGAACTTCATAATTGCCACGTGGGCCAATCGAATCACGACGCTTGTAACACAATCCACGCGAAATCTGCACATCGCCGATTCCCCCTTGATGGATGAATTCCATAGCTTGTCGCATCCCAGGGTTCGAGCGACTCTGTGTACCGGTCTGCACCATCCGCCCGTGCTTGCGGGCTGCTTGTACCACTCGACGTCCTTCAAGCACGTTATGGGAAACCGGCTTCTCGACATACACGTCCTTGCCCGCTTGGATCGCCCAGATCGCGCCAAGGGAATGCCAGTGATTCGGTGTCGCGATGCTCACCGCCTGAATCGATTTGTCCTCTAGTAACTTGCGAATATCTTTAACCCAAACAGGTTTCCGTCCACCTTGCTTCTCAGCCGCTGACTCGCAACTTCGTTGCCCAGCCTTCTCGTCGCAATCGCAAATATGAGTAACCACTGTCCCGGGTTTACCTGCGAACCCATCGATATGGGACTGACCTCGACCACCGGCCCCGACTACAGCAACCTCGATCGTGTCATTTGGGCCAATCGATGGTGGCTGTTGTGCTGGTTGGTTTGCTTCAGCGCGGCGAGCTTGCAATGCTAAAGCCGCTGCCGTTGTCATCATCGATTGCTCTAAGAAATGTCGTCTTGAAACCGAACGCATGGGCCGTTTCTCCTGCTTCAATGAAATAGCTGTAAAGTGTGGGGGTAAATGAAGGGTCTGTTATTGTAAAGGATATAAAGCCGCAATGCACCGCAATAAACTCGGTCTTAAGCGGAAAAACTCACCGGTAGAACTCACCGGTAGAAATGTTCGAAGAGTGCCGCCGCTTTCAGTCTGCGGTCGCTAGAAACTAGAGCTCTTTTTTAATCGCGGAGTCCTAACCAACGCGTTGCGTTCCCGATAAACAATTTCTGATAACGATCCTGCGTCCAATCAAACACCGATTCGCACCGACTTCGCATCACCCCAAGCGTCGCGCCTGACCCTACGAAATGAGTCCCATCCTCACTTCGAGGTACTCCATCATCTCCGACCGCAACCACGCGATCCCCAAGACGATGCATCCCAGGGGGCAGCCCCGCAGCGCTGATAGCATCCGAAACAATCGCTACGCGGTCTTCGCCAAAACAATCGATCCACAATTCGAGCAACCACCATGGCAAGTGGAATCCATCGGCGATCAGCGTTGCGTGTAACTCTTTGCGCTGCGATAGAAATCGATGCAAGATATTCTCATGTCGGGGCAACAATGGAGGGCAAGCATTCCCGAGATGCGTGATCCATCCAAGCCCATGATCGATAGAACATTTCAGTTGATCGAGAGTAGCGTTGCTGTGTCCTGCAGCGACCCGAATACCGCGATCTGCTAAATACTTGACCCCATCTCCCCTCGGGTCGCACTCAGGAGCTAAAGTGACCCAGCGCAGTGATCCATCCGCAGCATCGACAAGTCGCTTAAGGAGATCCAATTCGAGTGCTCGCGCATGCTCCCTTGGATGAGCCCCGACATACCCTGGTTCGCAAGAAAGAAAGGGACCTTCAAGATGAATGCCGACCGCGTAAGCCAGCGTGTCGGATTGCGATTGCTCAGCGCACTTGTGTGCTAAATTTCGTAACTTCAACTCCAAAGCATCGATCGAATCGGTGATCAGCGTTGGCAAGAAATAGCCTGTGCCGTCTTTGGTTAGCACATCCCGAGCAAGCGACCACTCTTCTTGAGTGATAGCGCTTTGATTAAAATCCACACCGAAGAGCCCGTTGATCTGAAGATCAACGAACCCTTCCCTCGTGGAGTTACTATTGCTCATCAAACCTAAGCTTGCCAAGCATTGCCGAAGAGGTCATCGACGAGCTCACCGACGGTTTCGTCTTCATCGTCTTCCGCAGCGTAGCCAGCTAAGAGCGAATCGATGTTCGATACTTGCTCTTGGCTCATCGCACTGACAGGGGATGGAGATTGACTCATCCAGTTGCTTACGCTCAGGAACGGCACATCGACATAATTGCTCGTTGAGCGAGTGGTCATTTCGATAGCTGGTGCTGCTGAGCCTTCGCCCTCGCCGCCGGGTCCGACGTTCAATTTGTTAACAACCCAAAGGATATCGAGTGGCGACAAGAATCCGTCTTCGTTGACATCGACGTAGTACTTGTCACCGGCTCCTTCGCCTTCGCCGCCACCACCGAGGTTTCCACCACCAGACGTGTTGACCATGTTGACAAGGATCAATGCATCGATCGGTGAGACGAACCCGTCATTGTTGACGTCGAAACGGTTCATCGGGTTGGTGTTGCCTTCGCCACCGCCAGTTCCCGAGCCACCGGTGATCACCAATTCCGCAGGGATGTAGCTGATCTGGTTGTAAGGAACCTTGTTACGAGTATCGCTGTAAAGCAACGAATCGTGGAATGGGCTGATATCCGCTGGGTCCGCTACGAACTTGGCAACACCTGGGGTGTTTGCAGTCATGCGAATTGCGAACTGAAGGAGTTCGGAAGTTCCCAAAGGACTCGAAGCATCTTGGAACGAACCAACTTCGTTGATCAAACCAGGGATTCGGATGTCGCCTGACTTGCCGTTGCTGTAACCGTTCGCGCCACCAGCGAATTCAATCGAGAATCCAAGTCCGGTCTGCGAAGTTTGAACACCGACAAGCTTGCTGTCGTAGAGGATGTCTTGGTAAGCCGCGAACACCCCGCTGAGCGATGTAGCTGGTCGAAGATCTTGAACGTAACCGCGAAGTTCAAACTGGCTTCCTACAGGAACCGAAGTGATCGGCTGTCCATTGAGATTGAATGCCTTGAGCTGAATCTTCATCTTGTCATCAGCACTGGTATCTCCCACCTTGAGCGTCACGGTCGCTGTCGAAGAGAATCCTCGGGTGTCAGCGATGGTGTAGGTGAATTGATCCGAGAAACCTAGCGTTGAGGTGAACGGAACGAATCGGATTCGATCGTCTGAAGTATTCGTTGTTCCTCGATTGTCGATGGAGACAACCCCGTTGTTCGGCTGCGTAACCGATGTGATACGGAGAGGGCCCGAAGTCCCGACGATGTCGTTCGCCAACACATCGATGAAGGAAGTCGTGTTGACCAGCAGTTCTGCCGTGCTGTCATCGACTGCGAATGGCAATTCTGTACCACGCGGAACGACTTCGATCGACGATCGCAAGTATCGGACTTGCTCGGTCGGTACCGGAGCGTTCGGTGGGTTGTACAGAACCACATCGGTGTTTGGCGAATCGTTCGCTGGATCACCGACGAACTCAGCAAGACCGGCGGAACGCGCGGTGAAGGTCAGGACCGTCATCAGCGTTGGATTTGCAAAATCAAACGGAGGCTTTTGAGCTCCGGTGAAAGCCCCAAGCGATTGGATCACGCCAGGAACAGATGCCGTTCCCGAAACTCCACTGTTGTAAGGAGCGACTGGGCTGTTCGCGAAATCAAGCGTCGTACCTGAACCTGGGCTCGATGGGAGAACCAAGTTCGAGCTGTAGAGCAGATCCAAATAAGCCGCGTACACACCTGGGTTTGGAACCGATGTAGGAGGCGTTTGCAACGCTCCTCGCTCAGGTCGCAAATCGTAGTTGTAGACGTAGACTTGGAACTGATCCCCTTGGGTCACACTGGTGATAGGGTTGCCACTCATGTCGCGGAAAGCGAAGCTGAACTCGACATTATCGTCGAGACGGTCACCTTCAAGTGTATGAACTGTCACGCGTGCCGTGGAGGTTTTGCCATTCCCATCGGTCACGGTGTAGGTGAACGACTCCGTACCACCAAAGTCGCGTCGAGGGGTGTATCGCAAGCTCAGACCACCTGAACCAATCGAAAGCGTTCCGCCTTTATCAGGGCTAGTAAAGCCTGTGACAACCAGCGATCCGCCCGCACCTTCAATGTCATTGAGAAGTACGTTCAGCGGGTACGAGACCGAGTTCGTTGGAAGATCGAATGAATCATCGATAGCAACTGGATCGGTGAACTGCAACGTGACGTTGATAGTTACGGTCGCAGTCTCTCGTTTGCCCGAAGCGTACACAACGGTGTAGATGAATGTATCTTGGCCGAAGAACCCACGTGGAGGAGTGTATCGCAACGTGTTGTTCGCACCGACGGATACTGTGCCACCTTGAGCGGTTGCTCCAGGCAATACAGCGGAAACTGGATCCCCAGGAGGCAAGAAGTCGTTGGAAAGAACGTCGAATATGTTTGCTGTGCTGTTGCGAGCAACAGTATACGTGTCGTCCTGCAGATTCTTGCGAGGACCGTTCGTAATCGTAAATACGTAATCTTCTACTTCCCCTGCATTCGCTCTGCCATTAGGACCCAAGTCTCGGCTTTGCGAGAGACGGAACCGAGCATATGCCGAGCTCACAGCGTTTGCGGGAATCGTGAAGTTGACAATGTTTTCGCCTGGCACAGCAGCAAGGTTCGTTACGATCTGCTCGCCGGCATCACCCCAAACACCATTGCCGTTGAAATCGATCCAACCTTGAACGAATGCGCCCGAACCAGAAGTGTTCGTCACATTGATTCGAATCGCGTTTTGGTTGTCTCCACGAATCAGCGGTGTGAGGATCGTTACACCATCTTCGTCATTGATTACATTGCCGTTCGCATTCAACGGTCCATTGACATCGTCGCCGTTTGCAGTCGAAGTTGGACGTCCATCGGAATCCGCGTCCCAATTCGCTCCAAGATTAAAACCTGCGAGTCCGCCGTGCGAGGCGCCGCCGTTTGCACGCAAGGTTGCATAAGGAGCAGGTGCATCACCCCAGTCGGACGATTCACGGTTACCGAAGTCATATCCACCGAGTGGCGTAGAGCCATTGTAAATTGCGGTGTGCGAACCTGCGGAAGGGAACGTTTGAACGTATCCAGGATCCACGACTTCGCGAATGATGTAAGTGCCAGGTCCTGGAGGTGTCAACACATAAGAACCGTCTGCCTTGGTGATCGCAGCAGGTTCCCCAACGTCAGGACGGCCGTCTTGATCGAGGTCCAAGTAAATGTAGACACCAGACAGACCTGGTTCACTCGAGTCCTTAATTCCATCGCCGTTGATATCAAGCCACTTGAAACCGGTCGATCCGCCCGATGGGGAGAACGATCCGAAGTTGGCGGTCGCCGTACCACTCAAAGCAACTGTAACGCTCTTGGATTCTTCAGCTGCATTCGATGCTTGCCATCCCGTCGGGCGAACCACTCGAACTGTTTGGATACCAGCAGCGGTCTTGAGGGAATAACGACCAAGGCTATCCGTCACGCCGCGAGCTTCGCTCAGATCCAACAAACCATTGTTGTTCGAGTCGGCATAGACTTGCCATCCAGCCAATCCCACTTCGCCCGCTTCTTGGCGAGAGTTGCGGTTCATGTCGTTGAAGACGATACCGGTGATCGAACCGCCGACCGTACCGGTCGACATACCAAAGGCCACTACATCGGGGCTGTTGTTCCACCCGCCACCGTAAGCCGTGTCAACAGGAGAAAACTCGTCATCGCGGAAACGGAAAGGATCATCATCCCTTGTTCCGAAAATCCCGTCCAAGCCAACACCGATCAGGCTCGCAGGTGGATATTGATCCATCATCGTCAACGTTTCGTTGAACGGATCTTGGTGCACGCTTCCCAAATAATGCCCAGCTTCGTGAGCGATCGTATCGGCGATAATTTCGGAGAATACGTCTGCAACCGTTACCGAACCAGAAATTGGAATCGCTTGACGGTCTGCCGCAAAAGTCGCATGCAACTCAGCAACTACCAACGCAGATTCTTCGCGGTTGAAGTTACCGATGTCAACCGATTCAGCCACACCGAACAAACCGGTAATGGCCAATCCCAATTCAGCGTCTGTACCACCGACCGAAATCCGTGAAACATTTGCATTGCCAAAAATGTCAGGGCTGTCCAAGCTGCTGACCAATCGAACTCCAAAATCGCCAGGGCGGCCCGTCGATGGGAAGTAACCGTTGTTGGATTCTTCTGCAAGCCAAGGCTGCAACTTGTTCGTCACCCGCGTCATGATGTTGCGAATCACCGCCGGCGCATCCGCTTCGGTCAAGCCGATCAAAGGCATCGCCCGAGCCAACGATGGAACTCGAACGGTGCCAGTGGGCAAAGTGAACACTCCAGGGAACGTTTCGCGGCGCATGAAGCTACCGTCGAAGTCCAAGTAGATGATCTGCTGAGTACCAATTGGTTCTTGTTCAAAGGTAGAGCGATGAACGCGAAGGTTCATCGAGTATCCACCGATCCCGTCGGATATGCGCATGTAGTAGCGACCATCCGTGTCGATCACATACGGCAATGTCACATTGCCGTCTTCGTACAACGGGGAGGTTGCTGGATAAGCACGCCCGCCCAAGAAAACGCCTTCCGTGAAAAGCAACTCGTTGCCAGCAGCATCATAAAGACCCACTGTTGGGCGACTGCCGGTTACTGCCACGAGACGCGTATCGAGAATATCACCTTTCTTCAAATCGAAGGCGATGTAGTCCACGTCGGAAACGTTAGCGAAGGTTCCCGAAAGATTCACAGGCTGCGATGAACTTAAAGGTAGCAGTTGCGCCCGCGAAAAAATGTTGTTCGGTTCGACTTCCGATAGGTTGATCGGATTGTTTGCTTCCCCACCTGCCGTACCACCCGTTCCTCCCGTTCCCCGGAACAAGTTGGTAAGCGTCACCCCTGCACGCTCATACGCTTCCATATCCTGGAACCGCATTTTCGCTAACGCCGAGACGACTTGAGGCGAGAAATCGCTCGCCATCAACTCACGACGCTCCAGAGTCTCGAAGAGTCGACCACGATTGGTTAACTTCCTTGAGGCTCGCTTTTCCAAAGCACTTTTCGCACGACGAGTTGGCTGATTCGACTTCACTATGGGATCCCCGGTTGAGGAACGATAAGGAATAACTTTTTGCCCTCGAAGCCCGAACCCCCCTTGGTCAATCCAAGGAAACTCCGTTTTCAAGCCGTCGACAGGCGGGTTCCATCGTAGTTGGAGGGTCTGGGCTGTCAACAAAACAGACCGAGACTTATGATTCACATCGTCGGCCGAAAGTTCCAACCTGGCACACAATTAACTCCCCGCCCGGCAAAGTCCGCAGATTTCACCCGTTAGAATCCGAACTTTTGCCGTACTGCACAGGCGATTTTTCCGATTGGGAAAAGCCTGACGACATTGACCACCACCGGCCTTTCGGCGACATTTGCTCCAACCCCCTCCACTTCAACTCCCAATAATTCTTCATTTTTCTTCAGCGGTACTATTAGGATTACTGTATGGAATCGACCACCCAAGCGGCCCTCGAAGCGGTCCAACTAGCTCTCGAAAAGAAAAATATCACCCCCGCAGCAGCAAAAAATATCTCCGATTGGCTCTCCCAGCCCCGCTACGCAGAGTATTTGCCCGAACTTCTTGAGCATATCCAAACGGGCCAATGGAAAAAACTCGATGATGCATTCTGGACCATCATCCCCTTCGGTACCGGCGGTCGACGCGGTCGAATGTACCCTATCGGATCGAATGCTATCAACGATCGCACTATCGGTGAGAGTGCTCAAGGACTCGCGGACTACATCCTAGAACAAGGTGCTGCCGCTCTGCCCGCAGGAACGAAACTCTCTTGCGCAATCGCTTACGATACCCGGCACCGCTCCCGGCATTTCGCGGAACTCTGCGCTTCGATCATGGTCGCAAACGGATTCCACGTCTATTTCCTCGATGACTATCGGGCAACTCCTCAACTCTCGTTTGCCGTCCGACGCTTTCAAGCCACCTGCGGCATCATGGTCACCGCTTCCCATAATCCACCCAGTGATAATGCAGTAAAAGTTTACTGGTCTACCGGTGGACAAGTCCTTCCGCCTCATGATGAGAAAATCATCGATCGCGTGATGCAGACCCAGAAAATCCAAAAGGCACCATTTGCCCAAGCCGTGGCCGAAGGAAAAGTAACGTTTGTAACTGAGACGATCGATTCCGAGTTCCAGCAAGCAGCCTTGCAATACGCTTGGGCTGGCTCACGGGCAGCGACGATCGTCTACTCACCCCTGCACGGTGTCGGCGGATTCGTCGTACCTGCACTTCTCAAAGCCGCCGGCTTCGAAAACGTTCACTCCTACGCTCCTCACGCTACCCCAGATGGCGATTTTCCAAACGTTCCTGGACACGTTAGCAATCCCGAAAATCCTGCCGTCTTCGATGCAGCAGTCGACTACGCAAAATCGATCAGCGGCGACCTCGTCCTCGCTACCGACCCGGACTGCGACCGCATGGGGTGCTCTTGCCCACTGACCCTCGAACCAAACAGCCCTTGGGCAACCATCAACGGGAATCAACTCGGTGTCCTACTCACCGACTATGTTCTCGCAAAACGACAAGCCGCAGGGGATCTACCTAAAAACGGTTACGTTATCAAAACCCTCGTCACTACCGATATGACACGCAAAGTCGCCGAATCCTACGGCATGCGTTGCGAAGGAAATATCCACGTCGGATTCAAATGGATCGCAGGGCTGATCGATGCCTGCGGGCCAAATGACTTCCTCTTCGGCACCGAAGAGTCGCACGGATACCTCATCGGCTCATATGCCAGAGATAAGGACGGCGCCGTAGCTTGTTTGCTGATGGCTCAACTCGTCGCAGACCTGAAAGCCTCCGGAAAAACCCTTCACCAGCGACTCGATGAACTGATGCTCCTCCACGGGGTCTATATCGAAGACCTGATCAATGTACAGATGGAAGGAAGCGAAGGGATGGCCAACATGCAGCGATTGATGGAGTCGCTACGCAATTCTCCACCCGCAAGCATCGCTGGATTGCCAGTAATCGCCGTTCGCGATTACGGACGTCTGGTCACCACCAACTCTGATGGTCAAAGCACTCCACTAAACGCCCCCAAAGGCAACATGCTGATCATGGATCTCGGTCTCCCAGGTAGCAAACTACCGAGCGGAAACGCAATCGCCGTTCGACCCTCCGGCACCGAACCGAAAATCAAATTCTATCTCTTCGGTCACGAACCACTTACAACATCGTCTACAACCTCCAATCCCCTCGAAAAGGACTCAGCGATTGCAACTGCTCTGCAAGCAACTCAAAAGCTCGTCCGCGATCGATTGCAGGTGATGAAGAAAGAACTTGCCTCCTTCGCGAAGTAAGCGTTGGTACCCGGAATCTCGCCGCGTTTAAGCTGATCGCACGTAAGTCGATCGCACGGTGGCTGACCGCTGTATCAGGCAAAATCGTTCCAACTGAAAAAATCCGCTGCTGCGAAGGTTTTCCGCAGTCCGAGACGCCCCGTGCCGAGATTCTGACCACGGGGCTTCGTCTCTAAAACTCGCACGCGGAATTCCTGCCATGACCATGGATCGAAATCGTTACTTTATGCTCGGTGTAGTACTCCTATGCCTCGGGTTGCAATTCCGATTGATCGATAGTTTCGTACTGAACGAAACAAGTACCCGCGCTTTGCACAAAGTCGTCAAGTCACAGCAAGCCGACGCGAATGCGATGGCAACCAACGTCTTCATGCAAGCCGCCCCGAATCCCAGAAAAGCTTTAAAACCACCCCGTTGGCTCGGATTCGTTCTCCTGACCGCCGGCGGTATCATGACCCTCCATGCTCTGGTCCTTCCAAAATCAGGCGGATGATCCCTGGTTTAACCCTCACCCCATTTTGAAAAACTTCTCGCAATTTTGAAAATTTGACAAAGTCACTCCGCAACCTCTGTCATTTCTACACATGGTACCGCTCGTCTTTTGCAAGCATTCCAAAGCATCCTGCTGCGTCTTTGTCTCTTTCTCAGTCTGATGCGTAGGTGCCTGATGCCTCGGTGTTTGATGAGGCGGTGTCTGATAACGCGGTGCTCAACATCGATTTTAAGCACGAATTAACAAGGTCTTTCCTTGAGTCTGAAGAAATAATCCAAACCGCGAGTCTCCCGAATTCTTCCTCGCTACATCGTGTTCATACGAAACTCTCGCCGGTTGGAATGCTGATTGGAACAATATTGGAACAATATTTGCGACTCATCTCTGTTGCGACCAAGCGGAGCATTGAGGCTCTGCTCCTCTTTTTTTGAGGCTCTGGTCGATCCACCGAAACGGAGATCCAAACCATGACGCTACTCGGAATCCTTCTCCTCCTAAAACTCATTCGTTCCCATGGATCCACTCTCGGAAAACCTTCGCTAGCTTTCCTCAATCCCAAGCGTCATTGCAGTAACCCTATTGCGATTCTGTTTGCTAGCTTCGTATTCGCCTCGCTATCTACGAAGTCTCTCGGGCAAATTCAGTTCGATGTGAATAGTTCAGCTCCGGTTCGTTCCCTTTACTCCGAGGGAGCCTTTACCCAGTTTCCTAATGCGCGATTGGTCTCACTCGAGCTGAATGTTTCGACATTGTTCCAACCCGGTGCTGCACATTCGACCAAAGAGATCCTTATCCAATGTATGAGTCGACGCGAAGGAGTTCTCATTGTTGACTACACCCCAAAAACAGAGTTGCAATCGGACGTCTTCGGGCCGATGCAGGTCATTCAAGAGAACGACAACTCACGAGAGCTTAATCTTCAAGGCTTAGGTGGTTACCCTGGAATTGGATCGGCCGCTGGTGCTTGGAACACCTCAGAGTTTCAACGCCAAAGCGTCCAATATGCTCAACGCCCCAACCTGGAACTAACTCTTGCTTCCGGCTCATTGCACCGCCAACGTGGAGCTTACTTCAAAATCCGTCCCAACAGTCAATCGACTCTCGAAGGTGCAAAAACCTTCGGGCTCGTCTTAAGCGTTCCTGCAAATTGGCGTGCGGATTTTCTCGATGTTACGATTCAAGCCGCTGGTGATGATCCTCGCAATCCTCGACGCCAAACCGTATTGGCCAAGCAGTCCTTTGTCGTGGGGGTTTATCAACAAAATGATACAGTGGCAGCTGGGGCTGTTGCTGAGTACGTCAAGCAACAATCGAACCTCATCCGATTCGTGAAAACCTATGCGCGCAAGATCGAGCAACGCGCCTACCCAACACCATTCCATAAACTCGGCGCAAAACTTGATCTCTACGAACCTCAAATTCCTGAGAATTGGCTCGATGCTGTAATCCACACCCCGCCCGGAACGTCGAACTCCCCTGGCTCTTCGTTCTCCGAGTTGAACTTGCTTCAAAACCGACTCGCTGCTCTACCGGTCGATGTGCGAGTTGCCGTGATGAACTTTCAAGATCAAAAAGCTCGCATCGAATCGTTAGCAGGGGAAGAGCTGAAGTCATCGCGCCGAGGAACCAGCGATGGTCCGCAAACCTATACGCTCGGTTACCGTGGTACTAGCGATTCCGTCCGATAACTGTCCGATAATAAGTCAAAGAATCCCGTCATGATTCGTCATCTGACAGGAATCGTCATGTGACATGTATCTTCATGTAACATGTATCTTCATGTGAAACGGGCAGAACCAAACGCTGCTTACCAGTACCGCTCTACCACGTAGTGACCTGTTTCGCTCTTTTTATGCTTGCGCATCCCCCGCGAATGCAAGATCGCTTCGACATCATCAAGCATTTGCGGGTTGCCGCACAGCATCACTGCGCTCGAGTCCGGGCCAAGGTCAACTTGAGCGATCTGCTCCAGCGTACCACTTGAAATCCCCTCCGTGACGCGACCTTGGAAGCCATGAGCTGCCTTCTCTCGCGAAACCACCGGCACAAACTCAAGTCTTCCTGGATGCAAATTTTGATGAAGTTGCAATTCATCCAAATAAGCTAAGTCAGACAGATAGCGACAACCATGAACCAGCACGATGCGCTCGTAGTTCTCCCAAACGGTTTTATCTCTTAGCATCGCGATGTAAGGGGCTAACCCTGTTCCAGTCGCTAAGAGCCATAGATTCTTTGCCGTGGGTGTGTGGCTTAAAGTAAATCCGCCAGTAGCTCGAGCGGACACGTCGATCGATTCCCCGCATTGAAGGTTCCATAGGCGAGGGGTTAGCTCACCGTTGTCGACACGTACGATGAAGAATTCAAGCGATTCCGCGTGTGGGGAGGCGACGGAATAAGGGCGATGCAAATGCTTCTCCGGAAGCTTCATTCCTATCTGCAGGAATTGTCCCGGTTCAAAGTCTTCAACTCCGGGGCAGCGAATGGTTAAAGTAAACAGCCCATCGGACCAAACGCGACGCGATTGGAGAGTACCAGCGAGCCATTGAAGTGCCATAGCGGGTCCTGTTTCGTTTTGAAAACCGTTCCTGGCGTTTCTCAACCACAAAGGTAAAGAATACACGACCAAGTTAACGCACTCATCTTTAACGGTCTTTTGATATATCTTCGATATAGACATCCACCTGCTGGCCAACCGTAGCGCCGATCGCTTGTGGACTGACCGAATAGATGACTTGCATCACCCTTGTATCGACCCGTTCCGCGACGGTGCCGGTCAAGTTGCGTTTGGGGATGACCAAGGGTTCCGTTCGTACGTAAGTCAATTGTACTCCCTTTCCGCTGCTCCCCCGAAGCGTTGCGGTCGCTACGGCATCTTTTCTAAACCTTGGAATCTCGGACTCGTCGATATCTACACGAACATGCAATGGGTCAATCTGCCCCATCGTGATCAGAGGGTTCGCGAGAATCGATGCAGGTACAAACTCCCCTTCGCGAATCTTGACACTCAAAATCGTTCCAGCCTTGGGAGCTTTGATCGTGCGTAACTCTAAATTGGTCTGAGCTCGCACTAAACCCGCTTCAGCCTGCGCAACAGCCGCCTTTTGAACTTCCAAACTCGCCGCTATCGGCTTTCCATCGAGTAGATTCAAGCTCGCTTGGGCCTCTCGAACCCTCGCTTGCGATTCGCGGAACTTCGCTTTGGCGGTCTCCCAATTGAGTTTACGGGTGTCGATTTCTTCCTGAGATAGCGCATTGGAAATGCCGACTGAATTCGCTCGCTCATTCTCTCGCTTTGCATTCGCTTCGCTCGCCGTGGCTTGGTCTTGCATCGAGATGGCAGCATCTAGCCGAGCTCGCAACGCTTCCACTTGGGCTGCAAGCTCCTGTAGCTTCGACTGCTGCGCTCGCAATTCCGCTTGCGCTACCACAACATCTGCCATCGCACTGCGAGCATTGAGTTGCAGTAACGGATCACCGACTTGCACTAATACCCCAGGTGTCACAAAAACCTTCTCTACCACCCCCGATAGCTGAGAACCAATGACCGTTGCTTCCCCAACCGGTTCGACGATCCCAACTCCACCTATAAATGCCGAACCGTTCTCCGGCAAAGTTGTCTTCTGCGATATCGGTGCCGTAGGTGGCAAGACCTTGACCTCCACCTGCTGATCCTTCGGCGTGTTCTTGCGAATCGATTGGATGGCATTGGTCAGCAAGAACGCCGCACCAAGCACCGCAAGGAGTGAAAAGATCGCTTGGAAATAGCGTTGCATGGTAACTCCTATCGGCTTCTACCGTTGTTCGGCAGAAGCTTCATTGGGCGAAAGGTTGTTGCTGTTTTTTTGAAATGTATGTATCCGACCATCAGACATCGTAGCGATGTAATCCGCAAACGGAAAAATGCGATTATCATGCGTGACCACCACAACTGCCCGATCCACTCCGCTCGCGACTTCTCGAAGCAATTCCATCACTTCGTGACCAGTCTCTGCATCAAGCGACGCGGTCGGCTCATCGCTGATGACAATTCTTGGATTATGAACCAACGCTCTGGCTATCGCTACGCGCTGCTGCTGACCTCCTGAAAGCTGATTGGGATACTTCCATTTGTTCTTCTCCATCCCTAGTCGATCAAGCAACACACCCGCCTGTCGCTTGGCACTCGCAAGGGTCGATCCTCGCACCACCAACGAGACGGCCGCATTCTCTACTGCGTTGAGACTTGGTAATAAATTGAACTGCTGAAAAATAAATCCTAAGTTGTTCGCCCGAAAACGCACTACGCGACCACCGCGCATCTTGGTGATCTCTTGGCCAAGTATCCTTACGGATCCCGAAGTTGCGGTAAGCAGTCCCGCAATGATCGAGATCAAGGTCGTTTTGCCGCAACCGCTTGGACCTACCAAAAAGGTCGTCGCCCCGATCGGTATATCCAAGTCGATACCATGAAGCACGCGCTGCTTGGCATTGCCGCTGCCGAAGTCTTTGATGACGTCTCTGCATTCAATCGCTATCGCTGCATTGTCGGGTTGAGTCATCAGTGGTTGTCCTCCTTTTTGCAATGCGTTATCCACGAAACACAATCGCCGGGTCGACGAACAACACCCGACGCATCGCAAACAACGCAGCGAGCACAATAATGGCTGCCGCTACTGCGCCCGAACCCGCCGCGACGTACCATGGAAGAAAGAAACCTTGAAACGTCGGACTCTTTCCGGCGGTCTCAAAGAACATCGTCGCTCCGAATAGTCCAACGCTAAACCCTACAAAACCAACCACCGCCGCTTGCAAGAACACCATCCCGATCAATCGCAAATTGCTTGTGCCGATCGCCTTGAGCACGGCGAACTGTTTGAGATTCTCCAACACAAACAAATTAAACATCAACCCCACCACGGCGATCCCAACCAAGATCCCTAACGCCACCACGGTCCCGATACTGATCGGTATCCCTGTGTTCTGAATGACGTACTCGATCGCCTTCCAACGAAATGCCGGCGAACTCATCGCTTTAAGCCCAGTTCTCGCCGTGATGTTCGCCGAGACCGCCTCCGGCGTCTGATCTCCTGCCCCCTTCGCCACGATAAACGACATCTGATTGCGTCCGTTATTCGTATACTGCAACGCTTGGGAGTACCTCGTAAAGAATGTGATCGACGAAGTAAACTTTGGTGAATCTTTGACGATCGCTACCACCACAGCCCGCCGATCATTGAGTTCCGCCACATTCCCTAAACTGATCGGTTGGCCTCGCCATACTTTGCGAAACCCCTCCTCGCTGACCGCTACCGCATCCGGTCTGCGAAGATCGTCGATGTTCCCCATCAATATCTGGGGTGGTAATCCGATTAACGTTGTATCGTCGACGCCGATGAGCAACGATGCTTCTAGCTCCCCATTACCGGTACGAATCGTTACGTTCGATTTGAACAGCGGGACCGCCCAAGCGACCCCGGGTACTCCACGCACACGGCCCAGCTCCGTATCCCGCAACGGAAAAATAGTATCGAGGTTCTTTACTCCCGGATCCATCACCCAGATATCTGCTTCCGGCACATCCACGACCACCGCCCCTGCCCTGCTGATCAACCCGATGAAAATCCCAAGCTGCTGATTGATCAAAAGTGTCGAGAATGCAACTCCGAGAACCAACCCAACGAACTTGGCTCGATCGTGGAACAGCATTTTCATCGCAATTGAAAACATCGGTCAGACTCTCAGGCTCTCAGGCTCTCGCTTTACTTCCACCAAGCATCTAGCTGGCTAAGTAGATCGAGTTCGATTTCGGGATGGGTTAACACTAGGTTTTTTGTTTCCAACGGATCAGTTACCAGATCATAAAGCTCGTTCTTCGCATCGCGCTCAATGGCCTGATTCGGTACAATCAGCTTCCACTGACCCCGAACCGCCCAACGCCATCGCAGATTGGCCTTGGGGTCGTCTAAGTCGTTCGCATTGTGTGTAAAGCACTCCCCAAAAACAATCTTGCGATTCTTGCGAGCTACATCATCGAGAAGGTCTATACCCGGCAATTCCGCCGGTTGTGGAATCTTTAATGCGGTAAGCAACGTCGGAACGATGTCGATGCTGTGCGCGAATTCCGGGGAATCGGTCGGTTGGATCTTACCCGGCCAACGTATCATCATCGGTGTCCTGACCCCTCCCTCATAAGGAGATTGCTTGGACTTCGGCGCATAGCGAGGTTTCTCCGGGTCTTGAATCCAGCCGTTATCGGTCACGTAGACAAAAATGGTGTTCTGCGAGAGCCCCCGCGATTCGACCGATTGCATCAACTCGCCAACCGTAGCATCAAACCATTCGACCATCGCCCAATACTTTGCGATCGTCTCACTCGGTGCCAATGGCCGCATGCGATCTAAATACTTTGCCGGAGGATTGTGCGGATCATGTGGCAACAACGGTGCATACCAAACCATCCAAGGCTGTTTCTGCGTCGTTGCCATGTCGATGAAGTCTTCGATCGGTTTGAGTGTCTGCCTGCCGATCGATAACCCGTCATCTCCATGTCGATCACCACGGGTCATTCCATGCGTGAATCCACCATTCGAAAAATGCCCTTGCCAAAATTTGCCGGTCTGCATGGTGAGATAACCATGCTCCTTGAGGATGCGAGGCAAGGTCGGGACTTGTGCCATGTGATCGTTCATGCGCTGGCGACCCGCAAGGAACATTTCCGACTCTTGATAAGCCTTCCCCTGAAGTCTTGGAACTAAAGGAGGGTCATTGCTGGTGATCTTGTGCTGATGCGGATAACGACCGGTTAAAATCGTGGCCAAACTCGGGCAGCATAAACTCGATGGCACATAACCACGGCGAAATGTCAAACTCTCCGCTGCTAGACGATCGATGTTCGGGGTCTTGATATGTGGATGCCCCATGAAGCTGTAATCTCCGTAAGCTTGATCGTCAGAGACGATCAAAACGACATTCGGTGGCGACTGCCCGAACAAAGACGCACTGAACACCAGCCCGACAGACACGTAAATGATTGCTGCGACCTTCAGTAGCCATAAAGCCTTGCACAAGGTTGCCAAGCAACTGAATTGGCTCCAGCAATCTAACACAAAGCCTTTGCTTCGATGGTGAGCCTTATGCATAGCGTTTTTTCCAACGGGGTATGTCCAAGAGATCCACGAACTTCGGCACGAATCGCCAAGCTGTTCACTTGGCGATCTGTTATAGCCGGTTTCGTAGTCGATGGGGACGCCTTACCCTAAACTTGCTTACGCATGCAGCAGTTCTTAAACTTCTTACCCGATCCGCACGGACAGGGATCGTTGCGACTGGCTTTCTCCGAGCGATTGCGTATCGTCACCGGGTCGGGCTCCGAACTGCTCGTCTCACCGCGGGCTTGCTCCGCCGCTTGCAAGTCCGCCATCTTCTCTTCCATCAACACCTTCGTTGCATCGTAACTGTCGTGCCGAGCACTGGTTTCAACCCACGAGTTTGCAACGAGGTCTTCGTCGATCGCTTCCATGCGGAAAATCACATCGGTGATGCGTTCGCCGAGAGAAAGCCACATCTGGTCGAACAATCGCATCCCTTCTCGTTTGTATTCAACCTTCGGATCCATCTGCCCCATCGAACGGAACGATACGCTCGAACGGACATGGTCCATCGCGAGCAAGTGGTCTTTCCAAGCCGAGTCGAGGGTTGAGAGCAAGACGGTGCGTTCCATGCGGCGAATCTCCGGATGGTACTTGTCGTCATAAGCTTGGATCAAATGCGAGCGGCATTCATCGCGAGTCCATTTCGCGACTTCGGTAGCTTCGACGCTGTGATCGAATTCCGTTTGCATCCAGGACGCAAGAGCTTGTGCGGAATTCGACCCAGTGGCGAACTCGGACATCTTCTTCGTCGTGTTCTTCCCGTAAATCGAGTCGAGCTTATCTTGAAGGCTCTTCCATACTTCCGTCGATTTCTGTGCGTTCGCACGACTGACTTCGACTAATACTTCAAATGGATGCTCGGAGTCGGCTTGAAGCTTTTCAAGAACATTCTCGTTTTGGAATCGTCCAGCAGCCCATGTTGCCATGGCAGCACCGTTGATCACATAACTGTTCGGACCGGTCTGCTCGCGGAACCGATGGAAACCAACAAGGACTGGATACTGGGCTTCTCGCTCGAGGTAAGCTTTTTCGGAAGCGCCGAGCATCATCCGCTTAATCGCTTCGGGTTCGAGTCCCTTGATTTCGTTCAAGTCGACTGGGATGCCAAACTTGCTTTGCATCCATGAAACCAACATCTTGTTGCCGTAGTCCATATCAAGGAACGGCTCCCCTTCACTTAAATCGATCGCGTCGATAAAAGCATTGGACTTCGAGATGAACTCTTCATCCATACGATCGCGGTCAATCTTCTTGATCGCCGCGACGGTGTAGTTCGTATTGAAGCGATTATTGACCCACTTTGTCATCGCTTCCCAATTCCATTCCGACTGGTCTTCTTCAGCTGGAAGATTCTCGTCGATGGCATCTAGGATTTGCGTTTCGGCTGCTCGCTCAGCTTGGTCTTTCGCATAAGCGATCGCGACCGATGGTTCGACACCTCGGAAGTCCTTTGGTTCAAGCTGCACGCCAAGCCTTGGGCCTGCCCATCGAGCGTAGGACTCGGGGCCAAACATCGGATCGGTGAATTGGTCGACGTTGGATTCAATTTGCTCTTGAAGCTGATGCATGACCAACTCACGGCAACTCTTCCCTTCTAGAACTTGCTGGCGATACGTGTAGACCCGCTTGCGCTGATGGTCCATTACCTCGTCGTACTCAAGCAGATTCTTTCGAGCTTCAAAGTTTCGTTCTTCGACTTTCTTTTGAGCCCCTGAAATGCGTTTCGACACATAAGGGCTCTCGATCGCTTCGCCATTACCCATCCCCATCCGTTGCATCATGGCGCGAACCCAGTCGCCAGCAAAGATGCGCATCAAGTCATCTTCGAGGGACAAGAAAAATCGACTTGAACCAGGATCCCCTTGACGACCGCAACGGCCGCGAAGCTGCAAGTCAATTCGGCGGGACTCGTGCCGCTCGGTGCCAATCACATACAAACCACCGAGTTCTCGAACCCGTTCCCCCTCGGGGACCATGTTCTCCGTTTCGCTGATCTGCTTGATCAACTGTTCCCACTCTTCCTTCGGAACATCAAGTCGTGTTGCGTACTTGTGCTGCAGCTGAGCCCAAGCCATCGTCTCGGGGTTACCACCGAGAATAATGTCGGTACCGCGACCAGCCATGTTCGTTGCGATTGTCACCGATCCGATCCGGCCAGCTTGCGCAATAATTTCCGCTTCTCGCTTGTGCGCTTTCGCATTGAGAACCTGATGCGTAACTCCTCGCATTTCAAGCAAATGCGAGAGCTGTTCGCTTTTCTCGATCGTCACGGTACCGATAAGGATCGGACGACCTGATCGCTCAATGCGATCGATCTCGCCGCGAGGTATCTCCACTGTTTCCTTAGAATCGGACTTCTTGACCACGACCATCGCATCGTTTTCTTTCACGACGTTGCCGATCAAAAAGCCTCGCTTGCGATCCTTGAACTCAATCGTGTCGTGTTTGTGTACCCGATCGATTTCATCGGCTACCGCGTCGTACTTTTCTTTCTCGGAAAGATAAATCGCATCCGGGAATTCAATCCGCTGCAACCCACGGTTCGATGGGATCGCTACCACTCCCAAATTGTAAATCTTGCTGAATTCCTGAGCCTCGGTCATCGCTGTACCGGTCATACCACCGAGTTTCTTGTAGAGCTTGAAGAAGTTCTGCAAGGTGATCGTCGCAAGCGTCTGCGTCTCGTCTTTGATCTTCACTTGCTCCTTCGCTTCAACAGCTTGATGCAACCCATCCGACCATTGCCTGCCTTCCATCAATCGGCCCGTAAATTCATCGACGATGATGATCTCACCTTCGCGATTGACGTAGTTGACATCGCGCTTGTAAAGCTGATGGGCTTTCAATGCATTGTCGATCAAGTGCGGCCATTCCATGTTTCCAACGGTGTAGAAACTCTCGACGCCAGCAAGCCGCTCAGCTTCTCGCACCCCAGCATCGGTCAAGTTCACCGTGTGATCTTTTTCATTGACGATGAAATGCTCTTCGCGCTTCAACCCACGCGCGACGCGGTCAGCTTCGACGTACTTCGACGAATCGCGAGTCGCGGGACCCGAAATGATCAGCGGCGTTCTCGCCTCGTCAATGAGAATATTGTCGACTTCGTCAATGATCGCATATTGCAATGGACCTTGCACCTGCTGCATGTAACTCGGGAACTTCGCATCCCCCCGAGCAGCCATTCGCATGTTGTCACGCAAATAGTCAAATCCAAGCTCATTGTTCGTCGCGTAGGTGATGTCCGCCGCATAGGCTCGCTGCCTCTCGTCGTTCTCCATCCCACTTTGAATGTTTCCAACAGTTAACCCCAACCCCATATACAAGGGTGCCATCCACTCCATGTCCCGACGAGCCAAGTAATCGTTGACCGTCACGACGTGAACACCCTTGCCAGCCAACGCATTCAGATACGCGGGCAGCGTAGCTACCAACGTCTTCCCTTCACCCGTGATCATTTCAGCGATGTTGCCACCATTGAGCACCATCCCACCGATCAACTGAACGTCGTAATGCCGCATCCGAAGAAATCGCCGGCCCGCTTCACGACACGTCGCAAATGCTTCAACAAGAATATCATCGAGCGTCTGCCCATCGGCTAAACGCTTGCGAAAACGAACCGTCTGCTCGCGAAGCTCCTCGTCCGACAAAGCCATCATTCGAGGCTCAAGTTCCCCGATCTGCTTCGATAACTCCCCGTAACGCTTGATCTGGCGGGAATTCGCAGACCCAAACAAGACCGTCAAACCACGATCCACGCCACTCAGGACGCCGTTGACTGCACTGGTGGTCCCTTCCCAGATTTTCTCGAGGAATTCCATAGTTATCTGCACGCCAATCACAAGGAGAACACGAAACGTTACGCCACTGAGCTACGACAACAGGAGGCTACGACAACAGGAGCCCACCCGCCAGATCCCACCCTTACGATCCCTCACGTGTGATTGCACACCATGCGATCTGAAGCGGTTCTCTCAACGGGCCTTCAACCTGGAAACCAACGGATTGTAAGCTTTTTGCGGATTATTCCGAAGGCCAATCGGCCCGAGAGTAGCCGATTGATGACCTTAGCGTCAATCGAACTGCAACACCTTCTCCTGACAGAATTACAGGAGAAACTCACTTCGTTCTAGGGTTTTTGAATTAAATCCGCTAATGAAGGCGCGTTTTCCTGTGTATTCCTTCAAAAACCGTTCCTGTAGCCACCCCTCGCCAGACGGAAGGGTTCACGGAGGGGTTCACGGAGGGGTTCTTAGTGACGTTAGGCGTTTTTTAGGCTGCTTTCCACCGCCAGGCAGCGGTGTAGAGGCCCGGGCAACGGTATGGAGGCCCAGGCAGCGGTATAGAAACGGGTGCAGTGGCGACAAAAGGCGGACTCTCACAGGGTGCGGACCGCATTGCCGTGGTGGAGTGCAGGGTATTACGTTATCGTAATCCGTCTTCGACTGCTCGTTCCAATTCGTCGAGCGTGGCCACAGCGTGAATTGCCCTGGTTTGAATTTTCTCGTACCCGATCGATCGAAGGACTTCCAATATTTCACTGCAGGTAGGGAATTTGCGTCCGCTCGAAGTCTTATAGCGTTCCAATGCTTGCATGAATTCGATTTCGTCGGCTGAATAATCTCGCTCGCAGGTTGTCGGATCAATCTGCTTGCGCTTGCTGGATTTATGATACGTGCGGTTCGGTGAAGTTTTGAACATGGATTCCGTTGAGATATTCCAAGAACGAGGATTGGGAAAAAGGTACTTGTAAGCACACCCATGGGGGTATATCCGGCAAGCTTTGCCGATGCGGTAAAGATGCCCGCTAAGAACGGTGTTCAATGGAAAGACTTGAGAAGATTCTCAAAAAAACTCTCTTCGCACCTCGATCCCTCATCGAATAATCCGCTTGGATGAAATATAAGGAGTAAATCGATTGCGCGACCTGCTGCGATCAGCGATCCTTCTCAGGACCGCCACGTCGAAGGAATCTCTTTTAGCCCTGGAGAAAATGATCATGGTCAAGTGTTGGCACTCTAAAGCTTTTGGACTCAACAAGTCATTGCGCTGCTTCGCAACTTTTCTGGCGGGTCTTGCACTAGGAATCTTTGGGCTGTCGCAACCCGGTTTCTCGCAGGAAAGCCCAGCTCGCTATAGTGACATCCCGAGCAACTCCGTCGGTGTCGCTTCGCTCGAAATGCGAGCCATGCGGGAGAGTCCAGCCTTCGAGTTATGGCCATGGGAGATCCTAGAAGTCCTGTGCCGCGAGCAATTTGGATTTAGACTCGCTGACATCGAATCGATCGATCTGACGGTCTTGATGCCCACGAATCAACCTGAATTTGGGCTTTCGATCCGAACGTCAAAACCGATGGATATCTCGGAGTTGAGCGACAAGCTTGCAACTCCAACCGAATCCGCACCCAACGATCAATCACTTCGTTTCCGCGATGTGCTTGAGAACCCCTTTCTGCGTCTGGCGCAAAATGACCCACAGCGCATGCTCATGGGGACGCAAGGGACACTGCGGCGCATGCTCAGCGCTCGCACCAAAACCGGTGGCGATTTCGTCGGACTCGTTCAGAACAGTCCCTCGATGCTCCGAGTTGCGATCAACACAGAGGCATTGAGAGACTTGATCGTCTCGCTTGTTGAGATGCAAAAGGAGTCTTTGACCCCGGAAATCCTTGATGATCTCGCTCAGGTAATCAACGTGACCGATAACGTTATGTTCGAACTTCGCCCCGATGCTCCAAACCCATTGCGACTTTCCTTTGGAACCAACGGTCCAGCCAATGCGGAAATCCTCTCCCAATCCCTATCGAGGATGCGCATGACCAGTATGGGAATGGTAAAGAACACCCTTACTGACGCACTTCGAGACGACCCGAGCATCTCCGATGCGATGCGGCAAGCCGCTAGCGGGTACTCCGACCGAGTCATGGCGATCCTCAGCGATGATCGGTTCTGGACCATGGAAGACAACCGAATCGTCGTGCGAACTGATTCCTCCCTGATGGGTAGTTACCAAACCATCGGAGTGATGACAGGACTGTTATTGCCGGCAGTGCAAGCCGCCCGCGAAGCGGCCCGACGAATGTCTTCCATGAACAACCTCAAGCAAATCATGCTCGCACTTCTAAACTACGAATCGGCTTACAGGAAGCTTCCTCCGCATGCTATCACAGATGCTGATGGAAACCCGCTTTTGAGTTGGCGCGTGGCCATCCTCCCTTTCATCGAGCAAAACGACCTCTACGAGCAGTTCCACCTCGATGAACCTTGGGATAGCGAGCACAACATTAAGCTCCTCGATAAAATGCCCGCGATCTATCATCATCCTTCCCATCCATCAATGCTCGGTATGGCCAGCTATCTCGCACCGATCGGCCAGGGGATTGGGCTAACGGAAGATGGTTTACGATTCCGTGATATTACCGATGGTACTTCAAACACGATTGCGGTTGTGGAAGTTTCTCCCGACCGAGTCGTTCCTTGGACGAAACCCGAGGATCTCGACGTTGACGAAAACACGGTCGATATGTGGATGAATCCCATGGGTGCGAACGTCGCGTTTTTCGATGGATCCGTTCGCTTCATCCCATTCGAAGTCGACGAAGAAGTTCTGCGGAATTACTTTACGACCGGGGACGGAGTGATGGTAAGCCCATTGCCGCTACCGTAGCTTAGAGTCTGCCGAAAGACTTTTCGGGAATACTCATCACGAAAGAAAACCCGCAATAATGGTGGTAGAAGGATGTCCTCTTCCACCATTTTTTCAGTTATATTAGTGGCCGGGATTCCCTCAGTGGCTTCCGTGATGGTCTGTTCCCTCTTTTCTCAAGGTTCTGCGATTCCCATGCCAGTAAGTGCGGACGTCTTGTTTTCTCAACTCTCCTTCACCGAGTCTTTCGTTCAAGTCCCGCTAGGGGATGCCTCTGAAGTCTTCAACATCGTCGGGCAGCTCTCCTACGTCGCCCTCGCTGCTGTGGCTCTTTGGGGTATCTACTACGTGTTCCTAGTTCTGACTCGAGTCAATGCAAAGCGGTTCAAGACAGAAAAGCAGCAAGATGCTTTTGTCGATTCGGTGACGGACGATTTGCGTCGAGGGAACTTCGACGCAGTGATCAGCAAATGCGAAGGAAGCAAAAAAGCGCTTCCGATGATGGTCACGTATCTATGCAAGCACCGCGCATTCGGGATGCAAAAAGCTCGTCAGATGACCCTCGATCGCTTTCAACGCGATGTCATCGCCGACCTTGATTACAGCATCGCTTGGATCGTTACCGTGATCAAAACAGCACCGATGCTCGGTCTGTTCGGAACGGTTGTGGGGATGATGGGTGCGTTCGGTAAACTCGCTTCGGCAACCAACGTCAATCCAACCGACCTTGCAGGGGATATTCGAGTTGCTTTGGAGACGACCGCCATCGGTCTTACCATCGCTATTCCTCTGGTTATGGCGATGGCGGCAATCCATAACAGAATTCGACATATGCAAGATCTCGTCGGCTCCGGCCTAGCGCAGATTCTTGACTCCTTCAAAATCGGTATGGCGAAAGAAGAACAGCGCGGAAGTCGGCAGAGTGCTTAATCGACCTGAGCTTTCCACTTGCTCGTAACCGAGTCGTTCAACGTAAACTTCGGTCTGGATGCTAGTCTATTTCCTACCAAGCATCAGGCAGCATTTGCGAGTTTATGTTGTACCATCCGGGACTCCAACCCTTTGACCCTTATAGCGAATCATAACAATGGCTCAGATCGACGATTCGTTTGATGAGAATACCGAAAGCGAACATCTAGTCGAAACTCCTGCTACCGCTGTAGCTATCGAGGAGGAAGACGAAGAGGTAGTCATGGCGGATCGTCCTCCTATGGACGACGAGATGGATATCACCCCCATGATCGACATGACGTTCTTGCTCCTGATATTCTTTATCCTCACCTCTAAAATGACCGGTGAGAAATCCTACGAAGTTCCACCGGCAAAACACGGTAGCTCCATCGCTGCCAAGAACTGCGTTGTATTAACCGTGCTTCGAGGTACAGGCGAAAACGCGATCGTCTCCAAAGCTGACGGCGCTATCTTCTCCGATGACCCGGAACAACAATCCGCCGAAATCGCAGAATATGTTCAAATGCAACTTGAGACAGGCGGGAAAACCGAAGTCCTCATCCGGGCCGAAGGCAACGTCACAGCGAAACAACTCAAGAAGGTCGAGCAAGCCGTCGGCGAAGTTCTCGAAGAAGGCAAGATGATTAACCTCGCTGTCTCGGAGGTGGGTAAATGAGCCAAGTCGCTCCCGCCGAAATCGATGAACCAGAAGAAGTATCCTTCCCCAAAAAGGAACTTCCAAAGGACGACATGGATATGACCCCTATGGTCGACGTGACGTTCTTGCTACTGATCTTCTTCATGATCACTGCTTCGTTCTCCAGCGAAAAGGTTTTTGAAAAACCACCACCTCTCTCGGAAACCCCGAGCAACAAACCACCCGATAAGCCACCCGATCAGTTCGATACCGTCCGCGTGCAAATCGATGAATTCAATGCCTATACAATCATCTTCCCAGCAGGCGACGAACGGGAAGCAAGTAGTAAACAGGATTTGCTCTTGGCTTTGAGCGAAGCGAAGTCGGAAATCTCAACGGGCAAAGAAGACGAAGTCCTCAAAATGCTTGTCGATGCCCACGAAGAATGTATTCACGTCGCAATCGTCGCCGCACTCGATGCAGGCCGCGAAGCAGGTTTTAGCAGTTTCAGTGTTACGGTTGTGGAGGAGTTTGAGTAGTTCATGAGCGCATCGCAGTTTATTCAAATGCTCGAAAGCAAAGGTCTACTCGACCCTGAAAGCATCAAAGAGCTCCAACGCATGGTCGAGCAATCGAAGGTGCGGGTTACCCCTGAAGCTCTAGCTCGAATCCTCGTCGAAAATGGCCAGCTTACTCGCTTTCAAGCCACCAAGCTTGTAACAGAACTCAAAGAGCAAGCCGATCCGTCATTGGGTGGAAAATCCAACCCAGCGAACAAAGCTTCGAACGCGTCGGGTTCCGTAGACGATCTTCTACCACCCGATGAACCAGAAGTCGAAGAGGTCGTCGAAGTGATCGAAGACCCTGTCGCCGAAGTTGTCGAAGTCGTCGAAGAAGTCGAAAGCAATTCTAAGAAGTCCAGCAAACGACGCTCAAAGTCCTCCAGCTCGGCAGTAGGTGCAAACTCAGCTGATGCGTTTGGCGACGTCGCACCTGCGAAACCCGTCAAAGTATCCACGCAGCCCGAAAAAAGTCCTTGGGAATCCTTCGGTATCATCGGCGTAGGCTTCCTGGTCCTCTTGCTCCTTACTCTCTTCGTACCCCTCTACATTTGGTTCTCCAAAGGTTCAGCAAAAGAAGCTTGGGAGATCGCTGAAACCAACTACGGCAATCGCGATTACGATCGAGCCGTCAAAGCCTATGATTTGTTCGCTAGCTCTTTTCCAAGTGACGAAAACGCAAGCGCTGCTCGCGTCAAATCCGCGCTCGCTAAAGTTCGCGAGGCATCCGAAAAGAACGCCGATCCGACGGTCGGACTCAAAGCCGCTCAAGACGAACTTCCAAAAATCGCCAACGAACCAGGTATCGCCCCCTTACGTGTCGATATCACTGATAACCTTCTAAAACTCGCCGAAAAGTTCATCACTAAAGCGGACAACACATCTGGAGTCGCTGACCGCAAAAATCTCATAACGCAGATGAGCCAACAAATGGATCTCATCCGCGACCCTCGCTTCGTCGGTACCCAAGAACGTACCCAAAATGAACTGCGCATTCGACGCATCGAAGAAGATCAACAGAGAGTTGTGCGCGATATCCAACAAACAGAAGATCTAAATGCTACCGTCGAAAATATGACGGCCAGCATCGCTTCGAAGGATGTTGTTAAGACTTACGACCTCCGACGCGAGTTGGTTCGTAAGTACCCGATCTTGGAACAAAACAACAAGCTGCGTGAACTGATGCTGCAAGCGACCGATATTCAGCGCGGCCTTGTCGAGAAATCATCGAAGGCCTTTGCTCCAAACGATGAACCTGTCAACGCGAAACTCATCGCTCCAACGGCTCTCCTCTCAAGTCGCGTCGGCAACAAGATCGATACCATCGGTGATGAAATCGCTATCTTGCGAATCAAAGGCTCCGTTGTAGCTTTGAAAGTCGCCACCGGAGAGGTCGTATGGCGCAAATTCATCGGACGCGATTGGATCACTGAACCAAAACGGGTCTCCCCAACCTTCGATAGCGACGCCATCCTCAGCGTCAATTCGCGTGGATCTATCACGCGACTCGCAGCAACCGATGGAGCTCAAGTCTGGGAAAGCAAATTCCCAGAACCGATCCTTGATCCTTCCATCGATGGCGATGATATCTTTGTTACCACCGTCGGCGGAACCATCCATTGCCTCGATGTGATCACCGGACAATCCCGCTGGGCAAAGAAGATTCCACAACCTATCGAAGTCGGTGTCGGAGGCGCGAACGGGAAACGTAAGCGGTATGTTCTAGGCAACCACTCCAACCTCTATGTCCTCAGCCGTGGAAATGGGGAGTGCGACGAAGTCGTCTATATCGGACATAACCCAGGTACTATCGCGGTACCACCAATCTGGGTACTTAATCAATTGATCCTCTTCGAGAACGCCGGGCCCGACTACTCTTTGATGCGAGTCTACTCCACGAACGACGAAGGAACCGAATTGAAACTCGCCCAATCCCCCGTTCGATTCAAAGGACATGTTGTCGTTGAACCTCAAATCGAAGGACGCCGCTTGGCCGTCACCACCAATCTCGGCGAAGTTGCTATTCTCGACGTTGAAGTGACCAATCCAAAAGATAAGGTCTTCAAAATGGTTAACTTGGTGTCGAACGAAGCAGCACCGAGAGTTGTCTGGCCTCTTATGGCTGGTACCGACCTTTGGTTGGCCTCGAATCGTTTGGCCTACTTCCAAATCCAAATCACCGGCCAAAAACTTAACTCCGTCTGGTTGAAAGAAGATCTCGATGAATTCACCGCTCGCCCAACAAAGATCGGTGATGTGATCCTGCATTCCCGCGTCGTTCGCGGCAACAGCGGTGTGCGCGTCGCTGCTATCGACCCAAAGTCCGGAGATGCACAATGGGAAGCTGATATCGGTAATCCGGTTGCTTCGATGAGCGAAGGACCTCAGGGACTCGTGGCGGTTACAAGTCAAGCCGCAACATTCAACTTGGCTGACTCAGCTTTCGCTACCGAATCCGGAAAACTAGCGTCAACACCTTCCATCGAGAATATGGGACGCAATCAACGTTCGATGATGTTCTCCTCACCAATCACCCTCGCGGACGGTCGCAAACTTCTGCTGAACTCCGCCCAAGGTAGCCAACTGCTGTTGATCGATCCGGCAAAGAAAAGCAGTTCCGTATCCAAACTGGTGGTCCTCGATCTGGGCGGTTCATACCCTATCGCAGAAGCCACCACGGTGGGTAACGCTGTGGTTCTACCACTTGAAAACGCCCAACTACTTATGCTTGATCCAGACACCGGTAAGCAAATCGGAACCGCGTTCCAACCAACGATCTCAGCTGGTGAGCGACCCGTTTGGATGAACCCTGTACTCCTAAACGATAAGCAATCTGTCGTTATCGCTGATCAAAAGAGAAATCTTTACAAGCTTTCTACCGGTAAGCAACTGCGACTGCTTAATAACCAACCCCTTGAACGCGCAATCAAAGGCCGAATGGATGTTATCGATGACGTGGCTGTCGGACTCGCACCCGGAGCCTCCGGCGACTTCCTCGACTTCTACGAATGCGGCGAGTTCAAAAAAGTCGCTTCGCTAACCTTCGAAGGTCGCTTCGCTTGGGGTCCATACACCGCCTCAAACGATTCGCAGTCCGTCGGACTGGCCTTCAGCGACATCGAAGGACTCGTCGCCTTCAACGCTCAAGGCAAACTCCTATGGAGCTTGCCGCTGCCGCAAACCGTTCTGACCGGCAAGCCACTTCTTGATGGATCCGATGTACTCGTAGCAAGCACCACAGGGACCCTGTACAGAGTCTCCGTTGCCGACGGCACACTGGTCGCTCAAACCTCCGCCGGCGAACCAATCTCCGGAACACCTTTGATCGCGTCCGATTCGCTTCTCGTCCCCGGTGACGAAGGATCCATCCTTCGATTACCTCTAGCCTTCGAAGGCAAACCGGTTGCAGAAGTAACCTCTGGTGGAGTGCAATGATGAAGGCCCCCTACTCCATCGCATACCCACTGAGTGTTGGGTGCAAGATGCTCGCGTCCCTACGGATGCCAGCTCTGTTGGTCGCTCTGTGCGCGGTTCCTTGGAATGCATTTGCGCAAAATGATCTTGAGAAAGCCCTCGAAGAAATCGAAGTCCTCGGCTCGCTGATGGACGAAAAAGAACCCTTCGATATCGTAACACTCAAGCCGGAAGCGACAGGGCGTAGTGTAAAAGTTGCCTTGATCGACTTCCCCGATCGACGTATCCCCACCAATCAAAAAGATACCGATAAACTTCAAGTCACAATCTTACTCTTTCCCGATCGACGCTACGAAGTGGCTTGGAAAGACATCGGCAAGATTTGGCTTTACGAACAAATGATCCTCGCTCGAGCCAAAAAACTCGTCGAGGAAAAGAACTTTGGCGAAGCCTTCGAGCACCTGAACTTCCTCTTCGTCAACTATCCCAAAACGCCTGGCCTTCAAGTCATGCGCCAAGACTTCTTGTTCCGAAGCGCCGAAGAGATGGCTCGACAGAAGAAGTTGGCTCATACCTTAGCCGTTCTCGAGGAATTGCAGAAAACGTTTCCCAACTATCAAAGAGAAAACGTTCGCAATTACATTACAAGCATCTCAAGCCAACTGATGCAGTCTTACTTCGAAAAGAACGATCTGTCGACTGCTCGGATCATGATCAATCGATTGGCTAAGGACTACAAAGATGATCCGCTCCCGGTCGTCGAAGAATGGAAAGGCAAGTTCCTCGAACTCGCTACCGAATACAAAAACAAAGCCTTGGCCTTGCGCGACCAAAAAGATTTTCTCAACGCGCGTCGCGAAGCGACCAAAATGCTCGATATCGATCCAGATATCGAAGGTGGGAAACAACTGCTGACCGATTTGCTCAAAGAATACCCAATCGCTCGGGTAGGGGTTTTCCAAGTCGCAGATAAACCCGATACGGCTGCTCTCGCAAACTGGCCCGCGTTCCGCTCAGGCCAACTTATCTCACGACCTCTGTTCGAATTCCGAAGCACCGGGCCTGAAGGTGGACAATACAAATTCTCCCTCGGTTCATTTCAACAAAGCGACGATCGACTGGAACTTGAAATGTCGATCCAAAACCCAGGTCAAACCGGAATACCCAACAGCCTCGATTTGTCTCAATCCTTCTTGCGACGCGCTGCTATCGGTAAACCCGATTATGTTCCAGGTTGGGCCGCGATCTTCGACTCCGTCTCCGTCTCCGGTCCCGAACGCTTAAAACTTCGATTCCGACGGCCACACGTCCTGCCACAAGCTTTCTTGCAATGGCCAATCGAAGCTATCGGTGAAGGGAACATCCCCAACGGTGTTCTCTATAAATACAAATCCGCTGAAGAGAATATTCGACGATTTGAATGGGCACCAGCAACCAAAGCCGCTGATTTCCAACCTATGGAAATCCACGAGACCCTCTACCAAGATCCCGGGCAAGCCATCAATGATCTACTGCGTGGAGAAATCGATGTCATCGACCGACTCTTCCCAGCCGATGCGAGAAAACTCCAAGCTTCGATAGTATCGAAAACGATCAATGTCGAATCCTATGCACTACCCACCGTGCATATGCTTGTACCTCGCAAGTCGAATCCATATCTCGATGACCGCGAATTTCGACGAGCACTCCTTTACGCCATCAATCGCGAAGGAATCCTCAAAGGAGAAATTCTCGGTGGCGCGGATGCCGAGCAATCGCAAGTCATCAGCGGTCCGTTCCCAAAAGGTGCCACCGAAAACGATCCGATCGCTTACGCTTATAACACAAGCATCGAGCCCCTCGCCTACGATCCACGCCTTGCGAAAGTCTTGATGCTCATCACCAACAGCAAGCTCAAGATGCAGTATGAGAAACGCAAAGAGCCTGTTCCTCCCATTCCCAAAATGACCCTTGGTGTACCGAACTACGAAGCTGCACGCGTGGCGGGTCAAGCCATCGTAGAACAATGGAAACTAATCGGGATCGAATCGGACCTCGTCGTTCTCGATCGTGTCCCTGGACCCGGCGAAGCTCCCAATGTTGACATTCTATATTTGACCGCTTCGGTATGGGAACCTGCTACCGATGCAGAACGTATGTTCGGAATCGGCGCTCCCGCTGAATCGAATAACCAATTCATCGTCCAAGTCCTCAGCCAACTCAGTGCTTCGCGAAACTGGCGGGAAGTTCGCCAAAGTTGCCAAGACCTCCATTCGCTTGTGTCTTCCCACTTACCTGTGTTGCCATTGTGGCAAGTAGGGGAATCGTTCGCTTACCGCAACGAAATCGGAGGCATCGCTAAGAAGCCACTCGGTCTCTACCAAGACCTTCAAAAGTGGAGATACCGCGCACCATGATCCAAAGATATTCCATCGTTAACACAATCCAGCGAAGTCTCAATGGCGCCCGCCGCTTGGCATATCTGCTCTGCGCAGTTGTTTCGTTCTATGCCACACTCCCGCTAGGATTGGCGCAGGATGCCACTCAAACACCATCCGATGCAAGTGCTTCAAATGCATCCGCAACGAGTGCATCCGCAACGAGTGCAAAACGAACGCCTGTTATTAGCAATCCATCCGATGTTGAAGTCTGGGAATACTCACCCTACCGCGCACGCGTATGGCTAAGTATCTCGCCGACCCTAGGACTTAGTGAGATTACCCAGCAACAGATTCGAGAGAAAGTTGCACAGTTGGTCGAAATCGAATTCGGCGCAACCTTGCAATGCGACGTCGTGGAAACCCCCGATGCCCTCTTCGGCTCCGTCCTCTATCACCTCGATGATCTGACTATCGATCAACTCCTGTCCCGTGAACTAGTTCTGATGCTTGCGAAGAGCGACCAAGCGAAAGAAGCGTTCTTAGCTCAGCAACCCAAGAAAAATGAAGATGCGTCGGCGGAACTTCTCAACAAAATGGGGGCGGGTGGTAAGAAGCTCACCAAACAAGAAGAAGAGGACTTAAAAGCCAAAGCCGATGCTGAAGCGCGTGCTGCAAGCCTCAACAGCGTCCGGACCCTTGAATCTGTCATCGAGAGAGTCCCCAGCATCGCGATTCCTCCCCTCCAATTCGCCGCCATGAAGCGGGACATTGTCCCATACCTAACGGACGAGAAATGGAGCAAGATGAATTCGAAGTTGGATCCTAGCGAGAAGTCACTCGACGTGGTTTTTGAAAACTTGAAAGCCGGTAAATCGTTTTCGGCACTGGTTCCAAAAGCCGAAGCGCAGCGGTTCAAGGAAATCGCCCGTCCTTTGCCAACAAGGTTCCCATGGCAACCCGAAGCAATGCTCCGGGATAAAGACAAGATCTTTATGGTCTCCGTGGATGCCGAAGGCGAAATGATCCGTATCGCGGTCAAAGAACTCGATGCTTTCGTTCGCAGAATCGGACTTATGGAATCAACCAAAGTCGCCAACGTAGCAGATGTCGCAAACGCGATCGCTTATCTGCAACGTCGTTGCTTTACCCCGATGGCACGCATCGAAGAAAACGATAACAAAACAGCTGTGCTACGCGTGCGAGCAAACGGGCTTGCGACTACCCCGGAATCTCCCGTGCATATCGGCACAGGAGATGTATTGGCTCCATTCATCCGCCGCGATGATATGAACGGAAACCCAACCGTACTTCAAAACATCGCCTTTACCTATATCGCTGTCACCGAACCGATCGATGCAGCACGGTTCTACGGAGCAATCTTCGCCGCAAGCCGAGGTTCACTTGTCGCAGCTAAGAACCGCCGTACCAAGCGGGTCGCTTTGAAACTGCAACCCCACTACCCCACAACCGAACTCAAACTCGGTGTCAGAGCGCAACCCAATAGCGGCGTCCCTGGCGCAGAAGTCTACCTGCGCACTCCGGGGGACGAAGATTTACAAATGGTTGGTCGCACCGACTGGCGAGGCGTGATTCCTATCAGTAACGTAAACCCACCCGTTATCACCTACGACGAACCTACTTCTAGTTCCGTCGAATTGATATCGCGAGCACGCGCTACCGCCGTCCGTATCAAGAGTCTGTCTGCTTCCGAAGGCAGTCCAGATGCTCCTGCTGCCAACGCGTCACCTGATCCCTTCCTAGCCGCGTATCAAGCGGACGAAAAAGCGATCGCAGCGGCAGAAGAAGCCCGCAAGAAAAGGGAGAAGGCCCCAACACGCACCCTCCAAATCAAACTTCCTCTGTATCTGTATTACATCAAAAATGGCGAAACACTCCTCGCCCGTCTCCCTGTAATCACCGGCTATCGAGAACTAGAAAAAGCAGACCTGCCAGACGACCGACGCAGACTCCAAGCGGAAGCTTTCCTCAAGGGGCTGCAAGGTGAAGTCCTCGACCTTGTCGTGCGCCGCAAAATCCTCGATGCACGTATCAAGAAGAAAATTGATGAAGGGAAACGCGACGAAGCCTTCACACTGCTTGATGAACTCAAAAAAGTCAAAACCTACGATGGACTCTCTTCGCAAATCCAAGGCATTCAACGACGCGCTACGGCGACCGATTCAGGTCCTGTTCCAGCCCCAGTTGCTGAACGGATCGATAAAATGATCGACATGACCCGCGTGTTGATGCAAAAGTATCTCCAAGATGACATCGTCCGCGAGCTTGAAGTGAAACTGCTCGACGGGAACCGAGCCGCGAGCCAGCCTGCGGCTCCCCCAGCCACAACTCCAGATCCAGCTACAAACTCTGCAAACTCGACACCGGTAGCAACTCCACCTGCCCCAGCCGCAACTCCGACTCCACCCCCACCCTCCGGTGCCGCGGCCGGCCCAACCCCCGCTGCCACTCCACCTTCAACCTCCCAGCCACCATCCGGCTCCGGACCTCCCCGCCAAGTTACCAGTGGCACTTAATCCCACACCCAGTGAATCGTTAGCTCGTTATGACACTTAAAAAAGTACTCGATGTCGGCAACTGCGGACCGGATCATTCTTCGATCTCGTCGCTCCTTAGAAAACATTTCAACGTCGAAATCCTCCGTGCAGACCAAGCCACCGATACCTTTGATATCCTCGAAAAACAATCGGTTGACTTGATCTTGATCAACCGAAAACTCGATATCGATTACAGCGACGGGATCGATATCCTGCGAGCACTCAAAGCGACCAGCACTACGCAACATATTCCCGCAATGCTCATCACCAACTATCCTGAGCATCAACAGCAAGCGGTCTCCTTGGGTGCTCTGTACGGTTTTGGAAAACTTGAATTGGGAACCCCCGAGACCCTCGCGCGATTGAAGTCCGTCTTACAACCCAACGAAGCGAACGCAGGTGCGTGATGAACGCAAAGAAGAAAACCACTGGTGTCGATGATGTGAACGAAGCCCGCAAATTGATTCGGGAAGCAGGGCTTCGTAGTACTCCGGCCCGTATCTCCGTGATCAATGCCCTTAAGCGAGCCGCGAAACCTCAGACACACGCCGAACTCTCCGATTTATTGGTCCCACTCGGGTTCGATAAAGCCACGGTTTTTCGTAATTTAACCGATCTCGCAGAAGCCGAATTGGTTTTGCGAACCGAATTAGGAGACCACGTTTGGCGTTTCGAACTAAGGGATCCTTCTCACGATCGAAGTAGCCACCCGCACTTTGTCTGCGTCGATTGCGGTACCGTTTCGTGCATCGAAGAAATGGCGCTCCCAAGCCCCACCGTTCGCCGAAGCCTCAATATTGCAAGGATCAGCGAAGTGCTCGTCAAAGGTCACTGCGGAACTTGTGAAGCAGGACGAAAGTAAGCCTAGCTCGGTCTCTCTCCAGTTCCTAGTCGACCCAGTTCTTCTCGCGTATTAAAAGATCGTGGCAGGATCGCATCATCTTCAGGTGCGGTTACATCAATCCAGTCGGTTCGAGACTCCAGTGCCCGAAACACAGCTCGCATCGATCGTTGACCTTCGTCCCAGACGCGTCGCACTATCGAAAGTGCTTCCACATGGAGCCAACAGGGGAACGGAATAAATTCCTCACGGGATTTCGAGTCCGACTCCGAAGGCTTTCTTCTCAAGCCAACCAAGCGGTTTGCTCCCTCGCTATTGGGCCTATTTTCAACGTGGAAATGGTCCACAACCTCAAGAAATCGTTCGGTCCAGACCGGTTGCCATATCCATAGATCACAAGGCACGAACAAGCAGTAGGCGAACGATGGGCTTAGGCTTTGATCGATTCCATCGTTCGGATGCTTCAGGCGATCCTGCAGATCGCTCAACGAAGCAAGAACACCGGCTACCGGACCTTGGTCCGGCTCAAGATCAACGATCACTCGCAGAGGATGGGTGGTTTGCAGGTCGAGTAGTTCTTGCCGAGCGGATTCTTGAGCAACGATCGTGGTTGACCAACCATCTGCTGAAATGGCTTGTGCGAGTCGCAAAAGCTGAGGCTGTCCACCGATCGGTGTCAAAGCTTTGTTCGATCCGAATCGCGAACTCTTTCCCCCCGCAAGGATGTAAGCATTTTGCACCACGCGGCTGTTCCTTGAAACCATTGAACCCGAAGAGAGTCCTGATGGAACTTACTGAATCGATGGATCGAACTTACTGAATCGATGGATCGATTGCGTTGTGGTCAGTGAAGTCCGAGTTAATCGGATCCCATCGATTCGAGTCCCAAGGGCTCGAATCGAGAGTATTTGCTGCCATGGTGTGGTGTGGGAAAATAGCGCCGAGGATCATTATCCCAAGGCTTGCCGTGTGAAGTAACCAGCAATGGTCATCTGCCAGAATCGTTCGCAGAGTGATCAGCGAAGCGACGATCATAGCACCGAAGTAACAAGCTTCTGCGGCTGATCGTACGCGGGCATCTTCGCAGAGTCGAGCCATCCAAAGTCCAGCGAGTGCCAACACAGGCACGGCCCAGGGGGTCCAAGCGGAAAACGGCTCGAACCAATAGGGAACATAAGGCATAACACCGATCCTTCGGAGTTGGAGGGCCTGCAATGGCAAGTTCTCGGTTCGAAGCGATCCGTGCTTCGATGTCTCCACAAGCTACCCGACTGAATTGACGTCAGCGAAATCACGCTTGGTGAAGGAATCCCAGAACTTGAGGGAGTTTCATAAAAAAGTCAAAAAAACACAAGATCGAAAATCAACTTCTCTGGAAGCACGTGGTTAGGTCTGAACACCAAAAATTCGCCAATACCCTTCCTGATTGTTGCAAAAAAACGCTATGGCGAGCGACCTACGGTTTTCGATAAACTCCCGCGACCAGCTTATTTGCTTACAACGCTTTGGAGAAAATATCGATGCATCATCATTCTGCACCCCATGTGGCTTGCAATCCCTCTCGCGCCCGGTTCCTCGCATGCATCCTTACCAGCCTAGCCTGGGCTACGTTCAACCCATTTGCAAATTCACTTGTCGCACAAGAAACCGACGAATTAGTGACCACAGGCCTGGGTTATGAACCACGGCAATCAGAGATCCCCTATGACCGCGTCGATGAAAAAGATCGCCCACGCTGCGTCGGAAAATACGAAACCATCCAAGGTGCGGACGGGTTGATGATCTACTCTCCCGACGGCCAATTGCTGCGTCGATTCGCCGATACCAACGGGGATCGCAACGTGGACCAATGGTGCTACTACAAAGATGGCATCGAAATCTATCGCGATGTCGATAGCGACTTCAACGGCGTGGCTGACCAATACCGTTGGTTGGGAACCCAAGGTATCCGTTGGGGAATCGATAAAAATGAAGATGGCGCGATCGATAGTTGGAAACGAATCTCCGCCGAGGAAATCACACTCGAAGTTGTCGAAGCGATCAAAGCTCGCGACACACAGCGATACCAGAAGCTCCTCTTAACTGCTCAAGAAGTCGATAGTTTGAAATTAGGCGAGAAAACCAAATCAGCCCTCAGCGAACGGATTGAAAAATCCAAGCTCGCTTTTGTTGAGTTCCTCGACAAGCAGAAAGACGTAACACCTCAATCCCGATGGATTCAGTTTGCTGCTGATAAACCAGGTCTGATTCCTGCTGGGACCGACGGTTCGACCCAAGATATCCTCGCATACGAAAATGTTGTTGCGCTGGTCGAATCCCAAGGTAGCAATCAACAGCTTTTAATCGGTACTCTCGTCCAAGTCGGTGACTCGTGGAAACTAGCCGATGCACCTCGAGCTGCCGATAACGCAAACGTAGCAGACTCAGGATTCTTCTTCCCAACTCTACCCGCTAACCGTGAAGTCGCGAGTGCAGCGCCTGCAGGGGGAATGAGCGAAGCGCTCCAAGGCTTACTGACCGAACTCGACAAGATCGATACATCGATCAAAGAAAGCGGAAATGCCTCACCGCAGCTTTATGATGAACGCGCGAAAGTTCTTCGAAAGCTCATTACATCGAGCCAAGGTAGCGAAGATATGGGATCGTGGATTCATCAGTTTGCAGACTCCGTCTCATCGGCGGTCCAAACCGGTGTCTATCCCGATGGCATCGCTCAGTTGAAAAATCTCGAAGCAAGTCTCGATCAAATCCCCGGTGGAGCTGAACACAAAGCCTACGTCGCTTTCAGAACCATCACCAGTGAAAACATGGTGCAATTGATGGATCCTAAGGCAAACTATGCCGTGATCCAAGAAGCCCATATCGAGAAACTCAAAGAATTCGCTCAGCAGTATCCAACTTCACTCGATACGGCCGAAGCCATGATTCAGATAGGTCTGAATCACGAACTGGGCGGCGAAGAAACCGATGCTCAAGAATGGTACCGAAAGGTCGCTACGAATTTCCCTGAAACCGATTTCGGTAAGAAGGCTTCCGGCGCCATCGTTCGATTGAACCTTCAAGGTAAGACTCTAAACCTCCGAGGCAAAACCCTCGATGGGAAAGAAGTGCAAACCACCGGGCCAACCATTGTCCATTACTGGGCAACTTGGTGTGATCCCTGCAAGGCTGATATGGTCGAGCTGAGAAAGATGCAAGCGAAGTACGCAAAGCAGAACCTGCAAATCGTCGGAGTCAATCTCGATAATGATGCAAATACTGCTGTACAGTTTCTTAAAGAAAACAATGGCAAGTATCCTTGGGCACAAATCCACGAACAAGGCGGATTCCAAAGCGATCTTGCTACGAAGCTGGGTGTGCTAAGCGTCCCAGTAACGATATTGATCGATTCCAAAGGTGTTGTGGTGAAACGGACTGCTGGTTTCTCTACAAGTGCCGAAATGATGCAAGAACTCGAACGTCTGATGGAAGCTTCTCCGGCCCCTGCCGTGAAACCTAAGCAAGCAAACGCACGCCCAACGCCTAACAAGACTACGAAGTAACCGTTAGGAAGTTTGCACGCACTGCATCATGCGAACAGGCTTTTCTTGAGAACTAGTCGTCGATAGCATGGAGCATAAATCCGCTCCATGCTTTCTAGCCGAGATTACTTCGCCGGACGGCCAGGTTCTTTGATCCCATTGGTCGTCAAGATCTGGAAATGATGTACCCCCGCAGCCATCGGATGATCGCTGCTCCAGACAATCTTGTTCTCCGGGGTAACTTCGATCATCGAAATCCCAGTCGTCGCCGCATGAGATCCAACCACAGTGTTGCCATTGGCCAACCTCTGGGAACCGCAAGGATCCTTCAGCAGACCATTCACATCCGCATTGGTCAGCTTCCAAACCACACTTCCCGACCCGTCGACTTCAACGACTTTGTTACCATGCGTCAACGATAGAACCGTATGACCGTTGTCCAGTCGAATAGCGGTAAATGGCCAGTTCTCGGCGGGCCGTCCCCCAAGCTCTTCTAAGTCCGTGCGAATCGTTCGGACTACACGCCCATCGGGTGTGTATTCCTTTACGGCGAAAGCTAAAAGATGGGGGACAAGATAGTTCCCATTTCTAAGCTGCCTTGCCATTCGCGTTTGCATGTGGGCATTGTCGGTTTCCGGATCGAGTTTGATCTCGCTGACAATTTTTCCGTCAACCTTCGAGTCCTGCGCCGCATCCGCAGGTGCAGCGATCTCGAGCAATCGAGGATTGGGGCCCAGTTCAGTCACCAACGTGTTGCCATTGTATAAACGCTCAGCTGTTCCGATCTCCTTGTTGGATGGATCAAGCGTATAGCGAAACACAACTTGTTGATCGACCGTTACCTCTTCTACTCGATTCCCAAAAGCAAGCAGCACATTTCCGTTGGGGAGTACAAAGCCATCTCGAGAGCCACCGGAATATTCCCAAGTCACCGATCCGTCTTCTGCGATAATCGCGGTCTTCGCACCTAGGACCAAGTACGAGTGGGCAATCTTCTCCTGGGCTCCTAACGGCAAGCCACACAGAGCCACCCAGGCTGCAAGAAGGGAGTTGGCCAAGTATCGCTTTATAGGTCGAATCAATCGATGTTGCATGGCTTTCATAGTACTTGTTGGCTTGATCATGATTGGTGCGAAGAAAAATCTCGCTCGAGAGGAAACAAAGGAACTCGCCGATGCTCGTAGTGTAACTGATGGATGTCTGCGCAGGTGGATCCTAGGGTGTTGACCCGCAGAAACCGATCACAGATTTCCCTATAAGCGGCCAACGGCGCGTGAACTCCCTTAGCAACCAATACCCGAAATGAACTTGGATCAAGCCCGCACGAGGTCAGCTGATGGAGACTGAAGGGAACCATACGTTTCGACGAAACCATAATCGTCATTGGACAATTCACAAGTTCGAGTACTACCGTCGCCCCCTGATCGAATTCGGTTATGCCTCCATGACGCGGTCGATCTTCTCGAAACTTTCCATCATAAAAACCGACCACTCGGACTTCGCATTCCCAATTCGGGCCGTGTTGAGAATCAGTTTTTCCCCCGAGTGATACCGATAGAATACTTCCCACACTCGATGCTTGGCATTCCTTGACCACGGTTGGGTCATAGATGCAAACGAAGCTTGGACCAAGCTCACTCTTCGCGAGTGCTATGGCGAGCGATGTTCCATCGGCAGCGGAACCACCTCCCACGTTGTCTCCCATATCGAGCAAGCAGTACCGATGGTCCGGGTCGCTCGAAACCACCGAGATCGCTTCTTTAATATCTATCAGAACCCCCTCCATCGCTTCTCTCGCGTTCCACAAAGCTGTCGCGAGTTCCTTTGCGGATTTCTTTGCTACCGCTTCATCACCGTCGGAAATCGCGATAACCGCGGATCCCATTTCGTTCACATCTGCATAAGGAAACCCCAATAGAATACTGTTGCTCAGCAATCGCGGATCGGACAACTGCTGATCCGCCAAATCGTAAATCGCTTTTAAATGGGGCTCGTCGGTACTCTGCCTTTCGATGTTGATGATCATCGGTAAGTATTCTGCAACCATCTTCGGTCGCCAGCGTTTGTTTAGAATCCCAAGTAACATGCGGGCGGCTCCGACCCCACGAGCATGCTGGTCAAGGTGTGGATTGGTTCGATAGGAAATCAACGCATCGCACGCTTGAACCATCGCGGGTGAAAGATTCGCATGGGCATCGAGTGTCGCGACCATGGGAATATCTTGCCCGACAAGTGCTCTTAGTCGCCCCAGCCAATTCCCATCGGCATCCCTTGCACCCTGCGATACCGCCGCTCCATGCGCGGCGATCAGTAAGCCATCGAACAACATCGATTGGCGTACTTCTTCAAGCAACTCGCAAACAAGCCCCTCCCATGCCTCCGAAGTGATGGTGCCGCTCGGTGTAGCCCTGTAGGCAGCGATCGGTACGATTTCGACTTGCGCCGCTCCTGGTAAGCTAGTTTCTCCTCCTGGCCAACCAAGCCCATGCAGAAACCCGCCAATCTCGTGATGGCTGTCCCCAAATTTCTCGAAAATCTGTTTTCCTGTAATCGATACATCCATCCGAAAATGCTCGATCGTCGTCGGCGTGTCGATGAATGTATTCGACTCATGAAGCAGTGCTACAATTCCAATTCGGTGCATGGCTATGAATGCCTAGATGTTTGTTCAATGGTCGGGGTCAGCAAGAGCGATCGCTATGGTATCCTATAAGCCCACAGACGTGGCTTGAACACCCAGTCCTTACCTGCTCAAGCTTATAGTCGGTGTCGGCGAAGTGCCCAGCACCGCTGCCGACAGTGAAAAGTAACTCTCCAGTTTACCGAGATTGAGGATCCAATGTTGTATTCCATGAGCGAGATGCGTGAACATCTTTACTGCGCTGTTGTCTGCGATGCGCTCGACCAAATCGGATTGCGTAACCAGTCTCCTCGTATCCAACTCCCATTGCAGACGACCGCTTCCCATCTGACCAATCGCCTTCTCGTCGGACGCTGTAAAACAACTCTTTGGGCCGATATGTTTCACGACGACCCGAAACCCTACGAACTGGAGCTTCAAGCCGTCGATGAATGTGAACCCGACGATGTGCTGATCGCTGCCGCCGGCGGTTCCATGCGTTCGGGAATCTGGGGAGAACTTTTAACCACTGCCGCGAAGAACCGCGGCGCCCTGGGCGCAATCGTCGATGGAGCGATTCGAGATGTCGATAAAATCGGTCCTATGCAGTTCCCGGTCTTCGCTCGCGGACGCTGCCTCTACGATAGCTTGAACCGACAACGTGTGATCGATATCGATGTCCCTGTCGAAATCGATTCGGTCCGCTTCTCGCCAGGCGATCTTGTATTCGCCGATTCCGATGGGATCGTCGTCGTTCCCAAACAAGTCGAAACCGAAGTCCTTAAAAGAGCTTTCGATAAAGTCCACGGCGAGAACCAAGTTCGCGATGCGATCCGCAGTGGACTAAGCGCTGTAGAAACGTTTAAGAAGTACGGGATCCTCTAGCTCCAATCATCCGCTTGAGCCCGCCCCATTTCCACCAAGGTGATGTACTGATCGTCGCAAAATCGATCTGTCATCCCCGCTAAATAAACTCCCACCGCACGGGGGACTCCCCAACGATTCCCCCAATGCTTGAACCGCTCTGGCAACCGTTCCGGGTAAGCCACCAAGAGCTTGAACAACTGTCTCAAGCGTGTGGCTGCTCGTTCACGCACTTCGACGAGTCGCGGATGACGGTAGACGTTCTCGAATAGAAAGCGTTCAAGCTCTTGCTTCTCGGATTCAATCGTTGGTGACATGCGAAGTTGCAGCTTCGCTTTCCGCACCCCACACGCATCCATCCCTTGAGCCTCCTGAAGTAGACTTGTGGAATACTGAAGGAAATCACTCATCTGAAGGTCTAGCAAGCTATGGACTAACAGGGGCCGCTGAAGTTTCTTCTCTATGCGATCTAACGGAACGAGCGAACAAGCTCGTTTCACGAGTGCGAGCTCTTGTAGAGGCTCCCAGCGTAACAAACCAAGCTTTAATGCGTCATCGACATCGTGAGCGTCGTAAGCCATCGAGTCCGCTGCATCCACTACCTGAATCTCAAGCATCTGTGATTCCACATCGCGCTTGTCGCTGCGATAATGCTGTCCAGATAACACCTCGTGCGTTAAGTTCAAACCCGGATAAGCCGTGTAGCGTTGCTCGATCTCAGTCACAAGCTCCAAAGCAAATTGATTGTGCGAAAAACCTCCATCGCTGCGCAAACATCCATCGAGTGCATCCTCTCCGCAGTGACCGAACGGCGGATGGCCAATATCGTGCAACAAAGCCATGGCTTCAATCAGGTCTTCGTTCAACCGTAACGTGCGTCCGATCGTACGCGCTAAAGAGGCTACCTCATGGGTGTGCGTCAGCCGCGTGCGATGATAGTCTCCCATGTCCCCTGTGAAGACTTGCATCTTACCGCTCAAACGCCGAAATGCTGCGCTGTGAAGTATCCGGTCGCGGTCTCGCTGAAATGGGCCCCGATAAGGATGCTCTGACTCGCTGTGCACCCTGCCCAAACTATCCTTCGAATGCATCGCATAACTTGCTAACAGGCTGCTCTCTCGCTGCGCCCAGTTGGCTGTTGCACAGTTGGTTGTAGTACTGGGGGTCGTTGCACAGTTAGCTACAGCACTGGGGACTGTTGTCGCATTCTCCGAATTTCGTTTCGCATCTTGGGGACTCGATGACATATGCGGTTCTACATCACCGTTAGATTGTCTCGGTGTATGATTTCATCATAGGGACACTGGCCAAGAATCTGTGCAATCCGATCAGAGTGGCAGCCTCGTATCATCTTGACCTGCGTCGAATTATAGTTGCTCAATCCTCTCGCAATCTCAGTTCCTTCTGAATCTAACACGGAAATGATGTCCCCTTTCCCAAAATCACCGTGAACATCCCTCACTCCAATCGCTAACAAACTGCTCCCGCCCTGCTTCACCGCTTTGGCTGCCCCCGAATCGACCGCAACACTGCCACTGGGCTGCGCTGAAAATCCTATCCAGCGCTTTCGGGATACCAGCGATTTGGGCTGAGGTAAAAAGTGGGTCCCTAGCGTTTCCCCCTTCGCTAGCCGAACCAATACGTCGGGCTCTCGCCCCCAAGCAATAACTGTTGATTGCCCACTGTGAGTGATGAACTTGGCCGTCGTTAGCTTGCTGGCCATCCCACCCTTGCTGATCCCGGTCTTCGAATCACGCACTAGATCCTCGACGCTCTCATCGATTCGCTCCACGCTCGACAAAACCATCGCGCCGGGGTCGCGAGGATCGCGATCGTAAAGCCCTCGAACGTCGCTGAGAATGATCAAAGCACTGGCTTGTAGTAAACCGGCCACCATCCCCGCAAGCCGATCGTTGTCTCCAAAGGTGGTCTTCAACTCGTCGACTGCTACCGTGTCATTCTCGTTGATGACCGGGATCGCTCCGAGTTCGATCAGCCGCGAAAGGGTATTTCTCACGTTCAAGTAAGCAATGCGATCATCGAGCTCCGCCGCCGTCAGCAAAATCTGCGCTGCAAGCCGTCCATGCTCGGCGAACGTCTTCTCGTATACCTGGATCAAATGCGCTTGGCCAATCGCCGCCACCGCCTGCAAGGTCGCTAAATCGCTCGGACGCGATTTTAAACCAAGCTTTCCCATCCCACTGGCCACCGCTCCACTCGATACCAATAACACTTGCTTGCCCATCTCGCACAAGGCGACGATCTGATTGGCAAGATTCGCGACTTGGTCGTGATCGAGCCTTCCGGAGTCGTCGGTCAGCGATCGTGACCCAACCTTGATGATCCAAACAGGAGCATCGACAAGCAGTTGACGATCCCCCGGTGATTCGGGGCCCTCGGGATTGTCGGCGGGTGTTCTCATGAAGGTGCGGTGAAGATGGTGTTGATTGGTAGAAAAATGAGGGTGGTCTAAGAAGCGGAAGGCTTTTGCTGAGCGATCAAAGCATCGAGCTCTTGACGCAACTTGGGCAAAATCTCGTCATAACCAAACGCCCCTAGAGGCTCACTTCGCCGCTTGAGGTTGACTTTCGCCGGGCCACACCACAACCCCAAGTCCGCGTCATCGGTTTCACCCGGACCATTGACTCGGCAACCCATGACCGCAATCGTAATCGCATAGTCCTTGGCGTAGCTGGTCATTTCTTTGACTTGTTGAGCAAGCTCGACAAAGGCCTCGTTCTCCACACGCGAACAACTTGGACAAGAGATAATGTTCAGCTTCGATGGATCGAGCGCGACGACCGATCGCAGTCGCCCGGCGTAAATATCATCGACGATCTGACGACCAACTTCGATCTCCATCGGCTTCTTTGAATTCGGAACGGTTAAAGAGACACGCAGCGTATCGCCGACCCCTCGACCAATGAGTTGCTCAAATGCTATCCGCGTCTTGATGATCCCATCAGGTGGCAATCCAGCTTCGGTCACCCCCAAGTGCAACGGAACATCCGGCCGCAATTTAGCAAACCGGTGGTTTACTTCCACCACCTTGCTCGGATCACTATCTTTGAGCGACACCACGTAGCGAGTGAAACCGATCGAGTCGAGCAGTTCGCAATGCTCTGTCGCGCTGGCGATCATCGGGCCGATCGAATCATGCGCATCGAACTTCTCTTTGATCGCTGGATCGACCGATCCGCAGTTCACTCCAACTCGCAATGCGCAGTCGTTTGCTACCGCTGCCTCGACGATGAACTTTACCTTGTCTTGCCAAGCCTTGGTTTTTTCATGGTGGTAAAGGTGGCCAGGGTTGTACCGAACTTTATCGACATGTGGCGCGACTTTGGTT